>Ga0075446_10000398_pt1 | contig 17784 bp, 12 predicted proteins | sample CoawatmetaG05DNA_FD_71590 | JGI IMG/M metagenome (GOLD analysis project Ga0075446, IMG submission 71590) | Marine microbial communities from the West Antarctic Peninsula - Coastal water metaG058-DNA | ecosystem: Environmental > Aquatic > Marine > Coastal | place: Atlantic Ocean: West Antarctic... | reverse complement strand
TAGTGTTAATAATAATGGTCTTATAAATTTCATTAGAAAGTATTTAAGGATTAAATATAATTCAATATTACCAAAAATTATGCCAAATTCAATACATCCAATGCACAAGAAATGAATTGAATAAGCGATATTAATAAAATGTTAAAGATTTTCGTAATATTTTATGATTTTCGTAAATTGCAACTCTAAAAACTAACATTTATTACGAATGGAACAAATTAAAACATACAAACCTACCCATAAAGTACGAATTGTAACTGCCGCTGCACTTTTTGACGGCCATGATGCTGCCATAAATATCATGCGTAGAATCATTCAATCTACTGGAGTTGAAGTCATTCACCTAGGACACGACAGGTCTGTGGAAGAGGTAGTAAATTGTGCCATTCAAGAAGATGTAAATGCCATCGCAATTACTTCTTACCAAGGAGGACACAATGAGTATTTTAAATACATGTTTGATTTACTAAAAGAAAAAGGTGCCGGACACATTAAAATTTTTGGTGGCGGTGGTGGTGTAATTCTTCCTGAAGAAATTAAAAATCTAATGGACTATGGAATTACTAGAATTTATGCGCCCGATGATGGTAGAGCATTAGGATTGCAAGGAATGATTAATGATTTGGTGAAAACTTCTGATTTTGCACTTGGTGATGCATTAGATGTTTCTATGGAAAGTTTGGCAAAGAAAGAAATTGGCAGCATTGCAAGAGTTATTTCCTCTGCAGAAAATTTTCCAGAAATTGCAAAAGCAACTTTAGATAAAATACATACAAAAAATAAAAATTCTAAAACTCCGGTTTTAGGAATTACAGGAACTGGTGGTTCTGGTAAGTCTTCTTTAGTCGACGAATTGGTGCGACGGTTTTTAGTCGATTTCCCAAACAAAACAGTGGGTTTAATTTCTGTAGACCCTTCAAAAAGAAAAACAGGTGGCGCACTTTTAGGAGATAGAATTCGCATGAACGCGATTAACAATCCGCGTGTTTACATGCGCTCTTTGGCAACACGCCAATCTAATTTAGCCTTGTCTAAGTATGTAAATGAAGCCGTGCAAGTATTAAAAGCTGCCGAATTCGATTTAATTATTTTAGAAACTTCTGGTATTGGACAATCTGATACCGAAATTATAGAACATTCAGATACTTCTTTATATGTAATGACGCCCGAGTTTGGCGCTGCAACACAGTTAGAAAAAATTGACATGCTTGATTTTGCTGATTTGGTTGCCCTAAACAAATTCGATAAAAGAGGCGCTTTAGATGCGGTTAGAGATGTGAAGAAACAATACATGCGCAACAATAATTTGTGGCATATTCATATGGATGACATGCCTGTTTACGGCACCATTGCATCTCAATTTAATGATCCAGGAATGAATACTTTGTACAAAGGTATTATGGACAAGTTGGTTGAAAAAACAGGCGCTGATTTAAAATCGACCTTAGAAATCACCAAAGAAATGTCGGAGAAAATATTTGTAATTCCGCCAGCAAGAGTAAGGTATTTATCTGAAATTGCAGAAAGCAACAGAGGCTATGATAAAAAAGTTGACGACCAAGTTATGGTTGCTCAGAAACTGTATGGTATTCACCAAACAATTGAATCTATCACAAACGCATCCGTAGAAATTACTAAAACGGGTTTAAATGAAGATGACATTAATTCTCTAGAACTTCCCGAAGACGACAAAACATTTTTAAAACTACTTTTTGCACAGTTCGAAAAAGTAAAACTAAATTTTGATCCTTACAATTGGGAAATCATTTTAAACTGGCAGGAAAAAGTTCAGAAATACAAAGACCCTATTTATACATTTAAAGTACGGGATAAAGAAATAAAGATAGAAACGCATTCAGAATCGCTATCGCATTCACAAATACCAAAAATAGCCTTGCCAAAATACCAAGCTTGGGGAGATTTATTACGTTGGAATTTACAAGAAAATGTTCCTGGAGAATTTCCGTATGCAGCAGGCTTGTATCCGTTTAAAAGAACAGGTGAAGATCCTACTAGGATGTTTGCTGGTGAAGGCGGACCCGAAAGAACCAATAGAAGGTTTCATTATGTGAGTTTAGGAATGGATGCAAAACGTCTTTCTACTGCCTTTGATTCTGTTACTTTGTATGGTAATGATCCAGGAAGAAGACCCGATGTATATGGTAAAATTGGAAATGCAGGGGTTTCAATTTGCTGTTTAGACGATGCTAAGAAATTGTATTCTGGTTTTGATTTAAGTCATCACATGACTTCTGTTTCCATGACAATTAATGGCCCAGCACCGATGTTACTTGGTTTCTTCATGAATGCTGCTATTGATCAGAATTGCGAAAAATACATCACAGAAAACAAGTTAGAGAAACTGGTGGATGCGAAATTCAAAGAAGTTTATGAATTAAACGGATTAGAAAAACCTGCCTATCAGGGAAAATTACCCGAAGGAAATAATGGTTTAGGATTGATGCTTTTAGGTCTAACAGGAGACTTGGTTTTACCGTCAGAAATCTATCAACAAATAAAAAAAGACACTTTAGCACAAGTTAGAGGAACAGTACAAGCAGATATTTTAAAGGAAGATCAAGCACAAAATACCTGTATTTTTTCTACGGAATTTGCTTTAAGATTGATGGGAGATGTGCAAGAATACTTCATCGAAAAACAAGTACGGAACTTTTACTCGGTTTCTATTTCTGGGTATCATATTGCAGAAGCAGGGGCAAACCCTATTACGCAACTGGCATTAACCTTGTCTAACGGGTTTACGTATGTAGAGTATTATTTGAGTCGCGGAATGGATATTAATAAATTCGGACCCAATTTATCTTTTTTCTTTTCAAACGGAATTGATGCAGAGTATTCTGTAATCGGCAGAGTTGCTCGTAAAATTTGGGCAAAAGCAATGAAGCATAAATATGGTGCAAATTCAAGAGCACAAATGTTAAAGTATCACATTCAAACTTCTGGACGCTCTTTACACGCGCAAGAAATTGATTTTAACGATATTAGAACAACATTGCAAGCATTGTATGCAATTAACGACAATTGTAATTCTTTACATACCAATGCGTATGATGAAGCAATTACAACACCAACAGAGGAGTCCGTAAGAAGAGCGATGGCAATTCAGTTGATTATCAACAAAGAATTAGGGCTGACAAAGAACGAAAACCCAATTCAAGGTGCTTTTATTATTGAAGAATTAACAGATTTAGTGGAAGATGCAGTTTTAGTAGAGTTTGATAGAATTACAGAGCGTGGTGGTGTTTTAGGCGCAATGGAAACCATGTATCAACGTTCTAAAATACAGGAAGAAAGCATGTATTATGAAACATTGAAACACAATGGAGAGTTTCCTATTATTGGTGTAAATACCTTTTTAAGTTCTAAAGGATCGCCAACAGTGCAGCCAGAAGAAGTAATTCGTGCAACAGAAAAAGAGAAGCAATTTCAGATTCAAACAAAAGAATTGTTAAATACGGCAAACGCAGCTAAAGTTGCAAAACAAATTGCAATTTTACAGGAAGCTGCAGTTCAGAATGAAAACTTATTTGACAAACTTATGGAAGCAACCAAAGTATGTTCTTTAGGACAAATTACGGAAGCATTGTTTAAGGTTGGAGGACAATATCGCAGAAATATGTAAGCAGAGAACCAATACTTTTTTTTAGCAGTATTGTGTGAATCGCAACTGTCGCTTTTGAGTGCTATGTTAATGAATAGAATGTGACTTTTTATAAAAAAATTTTTGATTCAATTGAACCACTTTTCAATAATTTATGAAGTTGAATGGAAAAAAATACGATACAAAAAGCGCAAAGCAATTGTAAGTAGCTAAAATTCAAAGTAAAATCCGCATAGTTTTGCGGATTTTACTTTGAAATTTCCTTTTAAAAGCTGAAATAAGGAAAATTAGTAGCTAAAACGAACTAAAAAATATTATTGTTTACTTTTTTAACACAATCTTTAAACAATTTTTTATAGTTTTACACTTTAATACAAAACTCTATTTTTCAATGAAAAATAATCTAGCCAGCATGATGTGTTTAGATCTTTTTATATCATCTAAAGATGATAAAGACTACGATGCTACAAAAGAGTTTATCATACCTTCCAAATCTATTCAAGCACCAATAATTGGTTTCGATTTCTATATTGAATCTTTTACTACAGAAATAAACAGATTGAATAGAAACAGAGATATAAACTCTATAAAGGAATTTGCTCATAAATTTAAATGGGATGATAATCTTGACGAAATTTTCAAAAATGAGGTTTTTGAAACGATTGTTCTTACAAATGAAAAGCAAGAAATTTTGTGGGTAAATGACGGATTTAAGGAAATGACGGGGTATACAAAAACCTTCGCCTTAAAAAAAACACCTTCTTTTTTACAAGGTAAAAACACATGTGAGAAAACTAGAAAAAGAATTCGGAACAAAATACTTGCGAACGAGCCTTTTAAAGAGATTGTTTTAAATTACAAACAAGACAACACACCTTATAAATGTGAAATAAAAGTATTTCCATTATCCCATAAAAACACCACACATTACATTGCTTTAGAGAACGCTATTTAATCAATTATATACCTATTTTTTATTTAGGAATATTTATCTCTCCCCCTAAAAATATTGCATTTAAAAACAACTTATTAGTTCCGTACCAAGCACCCCTAAAGTTCGGATTATCTGCAAATAAAACCGCTCTTCCTTTACCTATTGCACTTACCAATATTGATGCCGATGGTTTTAGGAATTTTTCTAAATTATTTTTGGAGATAAATCCGTCTATATGCGGATTTTCTGAATATTTTGCCACGGTAGCATACGGATTTTTACTCGGAGCTAAAAACACCAAATTATTTTTATAAACCGGTAATTTAGAAGTACGATACCCGAATCCTAAGGGATGCGTTAGATCTAAATCTACTTCAAAAATAGCTCCTCCTAAACGTTCTCTTCCTATATGTTCGGAAGCGTCTACATAAGACAATCTCTTTGTTATTTTTTTCTCTTGGTTTTCTTTTTTTCCTTTTAAACTGTCTTCTTTGGTCAAGCTTTCTTTGACCATTTTTTTATCAATCAACCATTTAGAACCTCCAGCAATGGTGATTAATGTATTTCCTTTGGCTGTCCAGTTTTTTAGCTTTTGTCTTTTCAAGGAATCTAACTGACTGTAATTTCCTGAAACCATTACAATTGCATTGTATTTGTCTAGGTTTGCACCGCTATAATTGTTCATTCTAATTTTAGTAATTGGCAAGTGTATGCGTGTATCTAATAAATGCCAAACTTCTCCTGCTTCATAAGAATTTACGCCTTCACCGATGAGCATTGCTACTTTAGGTTTTTTCAAAACTCTAAAATTGTTACTTCCTAAATCAATCCCTTTGATACTGTATCCACTATTAGTTCCAAAAACTGGTACTTCAAATTTTTCTTGAGCTGCTGCTACAATTTGATATACTTCTGCACTTGTTTTATCTTGCTTACTCACAGGAATTAACAAACTTCCATAATTAAAATTAACTTCTCCATCAGAAGTACCAATTGTAAAAGGCTTGAAGGCTGCAGCTATTTTTAATCCTTTAGACTGCATATAATACAAGGCTGCAGGCGTATTGTAATCGTCCCAATTTACAATATATGCATAAGACGCTTTTTCTATTTTAGTATTTTGAACAATTCCTTTTATGCTGGTAACCTCTGTTCCTAATTTCACAGATTTCACACCTTTATAGTTCATATTATAAAAATTTGCAACACTCCAAGCAGAGGCGTCATAAAAGACACTATCACTATATTTATTGTACGTTTCAAACATGGTTTGCACCATTCTGTGTTGCTTTTGTTTTAAAGGAACGGTATACGAATCACCCTCTTTATAGACTTTAATTTTGTGGGTTAACAATTGTGCTATAAATGCTTTCTTTCTATTCTGATCGTATTTTTCTTCAAACTCATAGCCTGCAAATCCTGTTTTTGCTTTTTTAGTTAAAGAGGCTTTAAAAAATTCTTGTTGGTACTTTCTCAAATACGCTTTATTTTCTACTGCTGCTTTAATGGTTGCAAAAGTGGAAGTAAACTGATTTCTAATCGTGAAAGGAAAAGTAATTTTACCATAATTCGTGTCTTGTAAATGTCCCCGAGAACTTGCCTGCTCAAATAGTAAAGCCAAGCCTCCTTGCAAATCTGGATACGAAGATCCATAACCAGGATAGGTGCCATCAAAGGATTCTTTGGTATAATATAAAGAACCTATTTTATCTAATGCATCTGCAAAATAAGGGGCGAATAAATTATTTAAATCTTCATAATTTTGTTTTGGCATGATCGGATCTAAAGAACCAATTGGTTTCATTGGCTCAAAAAAGTGCTGACTGTTTGTACCCATTTCATGAAAATCGGTCACTACGTTTGGATACCAAGTATGCATCCATTTCAATTTTCCTTGACTTTCTGGGTGCACTGCCAACAACCAATCTCTATTCAAATCAAACCAGTAATGATTGGTTCTTCCACGTGGCCAAGCTTCTGTGTGTTCTGCATCTATATTGTCAGATACCAATGTATTTGCTTGGTATTGATTTACCCATTGCGTGTGTCTGTCTCTACCATCTGGATTAATGGTAGGATCTATAAATATTACTGATTTTTCTAAATAGGTCAATACCTCTAAATTATTAGAAGCAACTAAAGTATATGCAGTTAATAAAGCTGCTTCAGAACTTGAGGGTTCATTTCCGTGTACATTATATCCCAATTGAATAATTACAGGAACCTCATCATAATTTCTAGGAGTTTTTGCCGGATTCACAAATTGTAAATGGTTTAATTTTATGCTTTCTAAGTTCTTTAAATTCTCTGGAGACGTCACTGTAAACATCACCAACTTTCTTTTTTCGTGAGTTTTACCGTACACTTCAATACTTGCTCTGTCAGAAATTTCTGCTAGCTTTGTTAAATAGGCAACTATTAAATCGTGCCTCGTGTGGTGTTCTCCAATTTCATATCCTAAAAATTTTTCAGGAGTTGGAATGGCTGCATTAAAAGGCGCTTTGTCTTTGAAATAATAGTCTTGCGCCGTTATTGAATTTATAAATATAAGTGTGCAAATTAGTGTGAAGTAAAAGGTAGTTTTTTTCATAGCTCTAAACTTGAATTTGTTGTCTTAAAAATAATAGTTAAATATAAGAAATTATGAAATGGATTGTAGTTTTTTAACTAAAACTTCAATTAATACAATATATTTGATTGATATCACTTTAGATTAAAAAAAAACCTAGTATTTAGCCAGTATAAATGAAAAACAAAAAATTGATTAGCCAAGAACTAGAAGACTTTTATAATAAAGCATCCGAAGAAACCCGATTGGAGAAAGGCATGGGAATTTTTGAATTTGAACGCATCAAAGAACTCATAGTAAAACACATTTCAAAACCAAAAAGCACCATTATTGATGTTGGTGGTGGCACGGGAAAATATTCGGAATGGTTGGCTAAAAACGGACATACAGTCCATTTAGTAGAACCTGTTTTAAAGCACATTAAATTGGCCGAAAAAAGAGCAAAAAAACTCAAAAACCCTTTTTCTGTTGCCATTGGTGAAGCTAAAAAATTACCATATCAAGACCAAACTGCAGATTTAGTGATTTTACACGGACCTTTATATCATCTGCAAAAAAGAGAAGACAGAGTTGCCGCAATTTTAGAAGCAAAAAGAGTACTTAAAAAAGACGGCATTATTTTAGGCTTTGCTATTAATGCAACAGCTTCTACAGTTGTTGGTTTAATGAACGGAATGATTCACGCCAACTCCTTTTTTGAGATGTGTAAAAAAGAACTTACTACCGGAATTCATGACGTTCCAAAAGATTTTCCTTTTTTATTGGCAGACGCTTTTTACCACAAACCACAAGATTTAAAAGCAGAGTTTTTAGAACAAAACTTAAATTTTATAAACCTTTTTGCCGTTGAAGGAATGATTTGGTTAGACAATGAATATTTTGCAAATATGATTGACAAGAAAAAATCGAAGACTTTAAAAGCATTGCAAAATCTTACGCAAAATGATGAGTATTTGTTGCCTTTTAGTCCGCATATGATGATTGCTGTAAAAAAATAAACTCGTTGGAAAACAAAAAAGAGCATTGGAGTATTTGCAAAAAGTGCGCCGGCACAGGTAAAAGAAGCAAACGTCTTTCTAAAAAAGTACAGCTGCAATACCAAGTGAAACTGGCACAGTTTGAAAAAACAAATTGTGAAGAAATACTTCCTGAACCTCCAAAAAGGCAATTCGACAACTGCTTAAATTGTAAGGGTTCTGGTTTAATTGCTGCAAGTAACTTTCCGCTAGCAGACACAAAAAACTACCCAAACATTGCTATTATTGGTGGCGGAATTGGAGGTGTTGCACTGGCCGTAGCATGTTTACACCGCGGAATTCCTTTTACACTTTATGAACGTGATGATGACTTTGATGCTAGATCTCAAGGGTACGGACTAACCTTACAACAAGGAAGTACCGCAATGGCAGGTTTGGGCATTCACTCTTTAGAAGCCGGAATAACTTCAACAAAGCACGTAGTGCATACTACAGATGGTAAAATAATTGGTGAATGGGGCATTAGAAAATGGGGAAGATCTAAAGAGAAAGAAGCTCCAAAGCGAAAAAACATACACATTCCAAGACAGTCTTTGCGCTTGGCATTGTTAAAACAATTAGGCGCTCATAGTTCTGTAAAATGGGGACATCAATTTTTAGATTATAAGGACGCTAAAAGTGAGGGTCTAACACTACAATTTCAAGTAAAAGACGAAATAAAAAAAAGCATTGCAGACCTTATCGTTGGTGCCGATGGTATTCGAAGTACCTTAAGAAAACAACTCATTGGTGAAGCTACTACACCGCTGCAATACTTAGATTGTATTGTTATATTAGGTATTTGTCCACTAGAAAAGCTAAAAGATGTAGAGAGTTCTTTGCTGGATTCAGCTACCGTATTTCAGACCGCAAACGGTCATGAACGCATTTATATGATGCCGTATAGCACAGATGCGGTAATGTGGCAATTTAGTTTTCCGATGACAGAAAAAGAGGCAAAAATAGTAAGTGCAAAAGGACCGAAAGCACTGAAAGAAGAAGCCTGCCGAAGAACCCAATGGCACCAGCCCATCCCGCAAATTTTAGCAGCTACCGAAGTAACGCAAATTTCAGGATATCCGGTGTATGACCGTGCGTTGCTTACTGCAGAATTCTTAGAAAAAGAAAGCAAAGTAACATTAATTGGAGATGCTGCACATCCTATGAGTCCTTTTAAAGGACAAGGCGCAAACCAAGCTTTATTAGACGCACTCTCACTAGCGAGGGCAATTACAAAAGGATGCAACCCAGCATCTAACTGGAGAGAAACTACCATTAGAAATACCGTATTAAACAATTTTGAAACAGAAATGATAACACGCAGCGCAAGTAAAGTTAAAGATTCTAGACAAGCTGCAAGCTTGCTGCATTCTAAAATTGTATTGCAAAAAGGTGATGGCCCAAGAGGAAAACATCGGAAGGAATAACAACTAGAAAAACTAACGCACTTATAAAACTGGACTAAAATGATTGAAAAACTAAAGAATAGCGACGTAGCAATGGCAAAAAAAATACAAATCGTTTTTCAAGCATCCTATAAAATTGAGGCTAAATTATTAGATGCCACTAACTTTCCGCCATTGCAAAGAACTCTTGAAAATTACATACAAAGTAAAACAGCCTTTTATGGATATTCAATAAATGGGGAACTTGCCGCTGTTGTTGAAATTAACACCGATAATAACTTCATACTGATTCGAAGTTTGGTCGTGCACCCATATTTTTTTAGACAAGGCATTGCAGGAAAGTTAATCGAGTTTGTTTTCGACACCTTTAAATCGAATTTATTTGTAGTTGAAACTGGACTTGCAAATGGTCCAGCATCAAAATTATATGAAAAATTTGGTTTTGTAGCAGTGCATCAATGGGATACGGATTTTGGCATTCGAAAAGTAAAATTTGAGAAGCGTGTTCAAGACTAGTAAATATTGCTCCATACCAATACACCCCTCATAAACCTTCGATAAAAACTTTACTACCTCCTTGTCTTCTTAGGAGCTCTACTCACCTTTTTCTTCCTTTTATTAAAAGGAATGGCATCATCAAAAGTATGTTGCGCTGTTTTATGAGAAGTTTTGTTCTTTTTCCAAGAATTATTTTCTGGCAATAAAACCTGTAATAAATCAGAACGACCAACTTTATTTAAAGTGTTCCGAATCCAATCTTTATTTTCCTTTTTATACCAAAAGAAAAACTTGTGTTGGTCTTCACGTTCCTGTTTTGTTTTCGGAGTTCTAGTTGGTTTTAAAGTGTACGGATGATATCCTGAATAATAAATAACTGTTGCAACCGTCATAGGTGTTGGTGTAAAACCTTGCACCTGCTCTAACTGAAAGCCCATATCTTTGGTTTCTGCCGCCAAGTTTGCCATGTCTTCTACTTCACTTGCGGGGTGACTAGATATAAAATAAGGAATCAATTGTAAGTTTAATTTCTTCTGAATATTTATCTTGTCAAAACGTTCTTTAAACATGTGAAAGTATTTAAAAGACGGCTTGCGCATCAACTTTAAAACAGGATCTGACGTGTGCTCTGGTGCTACTTTTAAACGACCCGAAACGTGCTTTGTCATTACCTCTTCTGTATAGGCATCTAACTCTTTTGGATCTGCATTTTTATTAAATTCAGGCACCAACATATCATGTCTAATACCACTTCCAATAAAAGATTTTTTAATCTTTGGATGCTTATCAACTGCCTGATAAAGTTCCGTTAAAGGCTTATGAGAGGTGTCTAAATTAGAACAAATTACAGGTGAAATACAACTTGGCGCCACACATTTATCACAAATAGATTGTACTTTTCCTTTCATTTGATACATGTTGGCAGAAGGCCCACCAATATCAGACAAATAGCCTTTAAAATCTGGCATGTTTGCCACTTTATCTATTTCTTTTAAAACAGATTCTTGACTTCTACTTGCTATGAATTTTCCTTGGTGTGCAGAAATTGTACAAAAACTACAACCACCAAAACATCCTCTGTGAATGTTGATAGAAAATTTTATCATTTCAAACGCAGGAATAGGTCCACGCTTGTCGTATTTAGGGTGTGGCAAACGCGTAAAAGGCAAATCGAAAGAACCATCAATTTCCTTTTCTGTCATGGTAGGAAAAGGTGGATTGATCACCAACGTTTTTCCTTCAACCTCCTGTAAAATTCTTCTTGCTTTTAACTTATTAGATTCTTGCTCTATTACTTTAAAGTTAGAAGCAAATGTTTTCTTATCCTTTAAACAAGCGCTATGCGAATTAATAGTTACGTCTTCCCAATCATTTACAACAGGCAATTTTTCTGCTTTCTGATCTATTAAAACAGCGGTTTGTTTGATGTTTTTTAAACTAGAAAAAGGCACTCCTTTTTGCAATAATTCTACAATTTCTCGCAAAGGTTGCTCTCCCATTCCGTACACCAACATGTCTGCTTTAGAAGTTTCTAAAATAGTTGGCAATAATTTATCAGACCAATAATCGTAATGTGTAACACGTCTTAAAGAAGCTTCAATTCCTCCGATTAAAACGGGCACATCTGGGAATTTTTCTTTTAAGATTCTTGAATATACAGAAGTTGCATAATCGGGTCTAAACCCTTTATCGCCATTTGGCGTATATGCATCTTTGTCTCTACTTTTTTTACTTGCGGTGTAATTACTCACCATCGGATCCATACAACCACCAGTTGCACCAAAGAACAAACGCGGTTTCCCTAATTTCTCAAAATCCTGTAAATTATCATTTACACTTGGCTGTGGCACAATTGCTACTCGCAAACCGTAACTTTCTAAAATACGTCCAATTACAGCAGGCCCAAATGAAGGATGATCTACATACGCATCTCCACTAAAAAGAATTACATCTAGTTCCTCCCAACCACGAATTTTAACTTCCTTGTTTGTAGTTGGTAACCAATCGGTTAGTTGTAATTTTTTAGGTTCTTGCATAGTTTGCAAAAATAGGGGTTTTTTCATTCACTGTGCTATTGAACTGCGGATTTATTTACACGTTTATTAGCGTGTTAAATGCAGAGAAATTCAGCGATTCTTCGCCTTTTTTTTAAGCTCTTTTTCTGCGGGTAGCTCTAAGTTTTAGGCACAACGCTCTAGAACAATTAGATTCATTTTAACAAAAGAATTTTCATCAACTGTTTTTTGTTTCGTAGCTTTATCGAAACTAACCAAACCCAATATGAAAAAATTCATCTTACTAACAGTCCTTAGTTTCTTTCTGTATTCTGCTTGTAACTCTTCAAAAGAAATCAAAAAAGACACCTACGTAACAGATAATTACACCAAACAAGAGGTAACCATTGCAATGAGAGATGGCACAAAACTACACACTACCATTTATTCACCAAAAGATACTTCAAAAGAGTACCCTATTTTAATGCAAAGAACTCCTTATAGTTCTGCGCCTTACGGTGAAGGGAAAATGAAAACTAAAATAGGACCAAATGTTCATTTAATGAAAGAAGGAAACATTGTGGTGTATCAAGATGTCCGCGGACGCTGGATGAGCGAAGGCGTTTATGACAATATGCGCGCCTACCTTCCTAATAAAACAGCAAAAGAAGCTGATGAAGTTTCAGACACCTATGATACCATCGATTGGCTGGTAAACAATGTTAAAAATAACAACGGTAATGTAGGTACTTGGGGAATTTCATATCCTGGACATTATGCCACGGTTTCTACAATAGAAGCGCATCCTGCTTTAAAAGCAGCCTCGCCACAAGCGTGTATTGGAGATTTCTTTTTTGATGATTTTCATCATAATGGCGCTTTTTTACTAAGTTATTTTAGAGCGATCTCTTTATTCGGAACTTACAAAGACATGCCAACAGATTCTGCTTGGTACTCTTTTCCAAAGATGGCTTCTCAAGATCAATATCAATTTTTCTTAGACAAAGGCCCTTTAAAAAACTTGAATGAATATTTTCAATATGATAAACTAGATGTAAAAACTACGACAAGCAAAGATAAAATTGATGATTATTTCTGGAAAGAAATTATAGACCACCCAAATTATGATTCTGTTTGGCAAAGCAAAGGAATTATTCAGCATTTAGACAAAGTACCTTCTTCTGTGGCAACCATGATTGTAGGTGGTTGGTTTGATGCAGAAGATTTATACGGACCATTAGAAACATATAAAGCTATTGAAAAAAATGGAAAAGACAATTACAATACCTTAGTTTTTGGACCTTGGGATCACGGGAAATGGGCAAGCGCTGGCGTAGAAAATTATGTTGGTAATTATTACTTTGGAGATTCTATTTCACTAAAATTTCAATCGGAAGTTGAAACAAAATTCTTCAATCATTTCTTAAAAGGAAAAGGAGATCAAAAATCTGGTTTGCCTGAAGCTTATGTATTTGATTCCGGTAAAAAAGAATGGAAATCGTATGACGCTTGGCCACCAAAAAATGTAGTAAAAGAAGATTGGTTTTTATCCGAAAACCAAACATTAACTTCAGAAAAAAAGGCGATAGAAGAGATCAAATTCACAAGCGACCTGAAACATCCTGTTCCGTATTCTGAAGATATTAAAACGGTTTTTACGCCCAGAAAATACATGACAGATGACCAACGTTTTGCTGCAAGAAGACCCGATGTTTTGGTTTTTGAAACGGAAGTTTTAACGGATGATTTTACCTTAGCCGGAGATATTTTAGCAAAATTAAAAGTAGCAACTACAGGTTCTGCAGCAGATTGGATCGTAAAAGTGATTGACGTGCATCCATCTGATATCGAGGAAAATAATGACAAATTACAAGATCATTTAAAAATGAGCAATTATCATTTAATGGTGAGAAGTGAAGTTTTAAGGGGTAGGTTTCGAAATAGCTTTGAATTTCCTGAGCCATTTACACCCAATAAAAAAACGGATGTAAACATCAAATTACAAGATGTTTTTCACACCTTTAAAAAAGGACACAAAGTGCAAATTCAAGTGCAAAGTACTTGGTTTCCTTTAATAGATTTGAATCCGCAAACTTATGTAGACAACATTTACAAAGCAGACGAAAAAGACTTTAAAAATCAAACACATACCGTTTTTACAGATTCTTCTATAGAATTTTCTGTTCTTAAATAAAGCAACATGAAAAAAATACTTTTACTGCTACTGGCTGTTTTTGCGATAAAAACAACTGCACAAGAAAAAGCAACACCCGTTTTTAAAGAAGGTGAAGCCCAAATAGTAGCCGCTTTTAATGACAGTAGCAAATGGATTCGCACCGATTTATGGGTAGAAACTACTTTTGATTCGGATGGTGACGGGAATTTAGACAGAATGCATGTAGATGTAACAAGACCTGCACAAACCGAAACCGAAGGTCTAAAATTACCTGTGGTATACGAATCTAGTCCGTATTATGCTGGAGTTGCCAAGGGTGGAAGAGAATTATTCTGGAATGTAAAACATGAATTGGGAGAAACAGTGGCAAACCCTGTTCACCCAGAAGTTACAAGAACAGGAAAACGTCCTATCATTTCAAATTCGCAAATTAAAACATGGGTGCCTAGAGGGTATGTTGTAGTACACTCTTCCTCTCCCGGAACTGGCTTCTCAGACGGATCGCCAACGGTTGGTGGAGTAAATGAATCTTTAGCGCCAAAGGCTGTTGTAGACTGGCTAAACGGACGTGTAAAAGGCTTTACTTCTAGAGAAGGCTCCGCAACTGTAACTGCATTTTGGTCTACTGGAAAAGTAGGAATGACCGGTACTTCTTACAACGGAACCATTCCGTTAGCAGCTGCAACTACGGGTGTTTCTGGTTTGGAAGCTATTATTCCTGTAGCACCTAACACTTCTTATTATCATTATTACCGTTCAAACGGCCTCGTGCGATCTCCTGGAGGTTATTTAGGAGAAGATATCGATGTTTTGTATGATTTTATTCACAGTGGAAAACAGGAAAACAGGGCTAGAAATAACCAGCTTGTGAGAGACACAGAAATGGCCAACGGAATGGACAGAGCCTCTGGAGATTACAACGATTTTTGGGCAGGAAGAGATTATTTAAACCAAATGAAACCGATGAAAGCTGCTTTATTAATGTCTCACGGCTTTAACGATTGGAATGTAATGCCAGAGCATAGTTTCAGAATTTATGAGCGCGCAACAAAAATGGGCTTGCCAACGCAAATATATTATCATCAAAATGGACACGGTGGTCCGCCACCAATGAAAATGATGAACCGATGGTTTACAAGATATTTACACGGCGTAGAAAATAATGTTGAACAAGATGCAAAGGCTTGGATTGTAAGAGAAGAAGATCAAAGAAGCGAGCCTACTGCCTATGCAGCGTATCCGAATCCGGAAGCAACACCTGTTACTTTGTATCTAACTCCGGGAGCACCTGAAGCGGGAAGTTTGTCTCTGAGTAATAAGATATCTATAGGAAAAGAAACCCTTGTAGACAATTACTCTTTTCCTGCGGAAGCATTAGCCCAAGCAGACTTTACAAATCACCGTTTGCTGTATGTATCTCCTGTTTTAAAAGAAGATGTGCATCTTTCGGGATTAACGAGCATTACCATAAAAGCAGCAAGTTCTAAAAAAGCTGTCAACTTATCTGTGTATTTAGTTTCTTTACCCTGGAACAAAGGCAGAAGAGCAAAAATTACTGATAATATCATTACCCGCGGTTGGGCAGATTTACAAAATCATGCTTCTTTAACTGAAAGTGTTCCTTTAAAGCCTGGTGAATTTTATGAGATGACTTTTGATTTACAGCCAGATGATCAAATCATTAAAAAAGGGCAACAAATAGGTTTGATGCTTTTTTCTAGTGATAGCGAGTATACCTTATTACCGGAACCAGGAACCAAATTGACCATCAATTTAAAAGGAACCAAATTGACGCTTCCAATTGTTGGAGGAGAAAATGCTTTTAAAAAATCTGTTGAATAAAATTAAATAAAACGACAAAATGACTTCTACAGAAATTGCTTTACTTGTAAACGATGATGCTGAAAAAATTAATAGAATTGGAGAAATAATTGGGAAGAAAATTCCTGAAAAAGACGATTTTAGCAACTTAAATGAATTTGAAAAAACATTCATTTATTTAGATATTTTAGAGCAAAATGTATCAGATGGCGGCTTTATTCAATTCTTTTTTAATTCTTCTGGACAGTTTACTCATGAAGTATTTCAAGCTTACCATGCAATTAAAGCAGCAAACACCGTTGATATTTTAACCAAAGCAATTTACTTATTCCCTGAAATGCCAGTTCCTAAGAACCTAAGAATACGGCAACAAATTTTAATGGAAAAAGACTCTAATATTGATTTGTGGGACGAAGTAGATTCCGAGTTTTACAAATATGAAGACAATATTATTTCGCTAACATTGGCATATGTTCGAAATAATATTGCTCATTTTGATTGAAAATTATTGTTCTAAAATTTCTTTAATATGTGGCTTAAAGTAATTGGCTCCTTTAAGAACTTTACCATCTTCTCTGTAAATTGGCTTTCCGTCTTCCCCTAATTTACTCATATTACTTCGATGAATTTCATTAAAAACTTCCTCGATTTTATCTTGCATACCGTGCTCTATAATAGTGCCACACAAAATATATAACATATCTCCTAGAGCATCTGCAACCTCTACTAAATCGTTGTTTTCTGCTGCTTCTAAATATTCTTCATTTTCTTCTTTCATTAAATTAAAACGAAGTAAATTTCTATCCTTTCCAATGCTTGCTGTTGATGTATTTTTAATACCAGCACCAAAAGCTGTATGGAATTCATGCACTGATTTTATTTTATTTTTCATGTATCACTTTTAAATTATTATAACATCTTTTTTAAGAACCAGGCCGGAGACAACTTTAAACCCCAAGCAACCAGTTTCCATCTCTTAGAGATATAGGCGACTCTTTTTTTACTTTTAATGGCATCATAAATTTGATTTGCAGCTTTCTCTAAAGGAACCATCCAAAAGACAGCTTCTCCTAAAGCCATGGCGGTGGCCACAAAGCCAGGTCTAATTTCCGTAATAAAAACAGCTTTCGACTTTATAGATTTGGTTTTTATATACAGGCTTTCTAAATACGCTTTTTGATATGCTTTAGAGGCAAAGTACACAGGAGCTGCCCGGTTCCCTCGAATAGAGGCAATAGAAGTAATACCTACCAAATGACCAAACTGTTGCTTTTTAAATAAATTATAGGCCAACGTATACAACTTTGTTACCCCTAAAACATTTGTTTGTATGGATTGTTCTTCTTTAGACCATTCTAATTTGGGATTTACAAAACCAACACCAGAAGATTGTATTACTAAATCTACAGTACCGAATTCTGACACAATTTCGCCAAAAATTCTTTCTACATCTTGAACATCTTGAATGTCATTTTGTTTTATTAAAATTTGATTTGGAAATTCCTTTTTAAGCGCTTCTAAAAGCGGCAACCTTCTCCCTGTAATCGCAACCCTGTATCCTTCTTTTACTAAAATCTCAGTCAAAGATTTTCCGATCCCAGAAGTTGCTCCAAAAACGATGGCATTCTTCATTTTATTTGTAATTTTGTAAAATAAAATATTGATTTATTTGAATAGACAATATATAGAAACTTTACGAAACTTCTAAACTCAGAAAAATCTATTCATCAACAATTTACTAAACAATT
>Ga0075446_10000365_pt1 | contig 18577 bp, 17 predicted proteins | sample CoawatmetaG05DNA_FD_71590 | JGI IMG/M metagenome (GOLD analysis project Ga0075446, IMG submission 71590) | Marine microbial communities from the West Antarctic Peninsula - Coastal water metaG058-DNA | ecosystem: Environmental > Aquatic > Marine > Coastal | place: Atlantic Ocean: West Antarctic... | reverse complement strand
TCCTGTAGTCGAAAATTTTGAAAACTAGTGTTGTATCCCGAGTAGCATGGGACACGTGAAACCCCGTGTGAATCTGCGAGGACCACCTCGTAAGGCTAAATATTCCTGAATGACCGATAGTGAAACAGTACCGTGAGGGAAAGGTGAAAAGAACCCCGGAAGGGGAGTGAAATAGAACATGAAAGCTTGAGCTTACAAGCAGTGGGAGGACGACTAAACGTTTGACCTCGTACCTGTTGAAGAATGAGCCGGCGACTTGTAGGTAGTGGCAGGTTAAGGTAGAAAATACTGGAGCCATAGTGAAAGCGAGCCTGAATAGGGCGTCAGTCACTGTTTACAGACCCGAACCCGGATGATCTAACCATGGCCAGTGTGAAGCTTAGGTAACACTACGTGGAGGCACGAACCGACTGATGTTGAAAAATCAGCGGATGAGTTGTGGTTAGGGGTGAAATGCCAATCGAATCCGGAGCTAGCTGGTTCTCCCCGAAATGCGTTTTGGCGCAGCGGTTAGTGCTATAGCTTAGGGGTAAAGCACTGTTTCGGTGCGGGCTGCTAACGCGGTACCAAATCGATGCAAACTCTGAATACTAAGTGTGTAACTAACCAGTAAGACTGTGGGGGATAAGCTCCATTGTCAAGAGGGAAACAGCCCAGACCACCAGCTAAGGCCCCTAAATGATTGCTAAGTGATAAAGGATGTGGGAATGCTGAGACAATCAGGAGGTTCGCCTAGAAGCAGCTATCCTTTAAAGAGTGCGTAATAGCTCACTGATCAAGCGCACCTGCGCCGAAAATGAACGGGGCTAAGTAATCTGCCGAAGCTGTGGGATCTTTAAGATCGGTAGGGGAGCGTTCCACAATAGATTGAAGCATTAGCGTAAGCGGGTGTGGACGAAGTGGAAGTGAGAATGTCGGCTTGAGTAGCGAAAACATTGGTGAGAATCCAATGCCCCGAAAACCTAAGGTTTCCTCCGGAAGGCTCGTCCGCGGAGGGTGAGTCAGGACCTAAGGCGAGGCCGAAAGGCGTAGCTAATGGACAACGGGTTAATATTCCCGTACCATCTATTACTGATATCGAGGGACGGAGAAGGCTAAGCCAGCCGGATGTTGGTTACCGGTTTAAGCGTTTAAGGTGTTGACGAGCGGCGAAAACGCTCTGAGCTAAGGCGTGAATACGAAATACCAAGGTATTGAAGTGGTTGATGTCATACTTCCAAGAAAAGCTCGGAATATCATAAGTTATAGATGCCTGTACCCGAAACCGACACAGGTAGGTAGGTAGAGTATACCAAGGGGCGCGAGATAACTCTCTCTAAGGAACTCGGCAAAATTACCTCGTAACTTCGGAAGAAGAGGTACCCTCGTGAGAGGGTTGCAATAAATTGACCCTGGCGACTGTTTACCAAAAACACAGGTCTCCGCTAATTCGTAAGAAAAAGTATGGGGGCTGACGCCTGCCCAGTGCCGGAAGGTTAAAGAAGTTGGTTAGTCTTCGGACGAAGCTGGCGACTGAAGCCCCGGTGAACGGCGGCCGTAACTATAACGGTCCTAAGGTAGCGAAATTCCTTGTCGGGTAAGTTCCGACCCGCACGAAAGGCGTAACGATCAGGGTACTGTCTCGGAGAGAGGCTCGGCGAAATAGACATGTCTGTGAAGATGCGGACTACCTGCACCTGGACAGAAAGACCCTATGAAGCTTTACTGTATCTTGGAATTGGATTTGGTCTTTACTTGCGCAGGATAGGTGGGAGGCTTTGAAGATGGTCTTGCGGGATCATTGGAGCCATTGGTGAGATACCACTCTAGTAATGATAAAATTCTAACTTTGAACCGTTATCCGGTCAGAGAACAGTTTCAGGTGGGCAGTTTGACTGGGGCGGTCGCCTCCTAAAAGGTAACGGAGGCGTGCAAAGGTTCCCTCAGGCTGGTTGGACATCAGTCGTAGAGTGTAAAGGCATAAGGGAGCTTGACTGCGAGACCAACAAGTCGAGCAGAGACGAAAGTCGGCCTTAGTGATCCGACGGTTCCGAGTGGAAGGGCCGTCGCTCAACGGATAAAAGTTACTCTAGGGATAACAGGCTGATCTCCCCCAAGAGTTCACATCGACGGGGAGGTTTGGCACCTCGATGTCGGCTCATCGCATCCTGGGGCGGTAGTACGTCCCAAGGGTTGGGCTGTTCGCCCATGAAAGCGGTACGCGAGCTGGGTTCAGAACGTCGTGAGACAGTTCGGTCCATATCCGGTGCAGGCGTTAGAGTATTGCGAAGACTCCCCCTTAGTACGAGAGGACCGGGGGGAATGCACCGCTGGTGTACCAGTTATCGTGCCAACGGTAAACGCTGGGTAGCTAAGTGCAGTTTGGATAACTGCTGAAAGCATCTAAGTAGGAAGCCAGCTTCAAGATGAGTACTCTCACCGCTATAAGCGGGTAAGATCACGGCAAGAACAGCCGTTTGATAGGCATCAAGTGTAAGTGCAGTAATGTATTCAGCTAAGATGTACTAATAGATCGAGGGCTTATTTTAACTATGCTTTGCCTTTACAGTTTTAAGAGTTTTAGGTTTTGGTGTTTATAGCGTAATGGAACCACTCCGATCCTTCTCGAACTCGGTAGTTAAACGTTACAGCGGCGATAATACTTAGGGAGCAGTCCTTTGGGAAGGTAGCACAGTGCCAAAATCACATTTTTTTTTGTGTTGTTGTATAAAAAAAAGAAGAAGGATTACAAATGAACTACGCTATAGTAGAGGCAAGTGGCCGTCAGTTTTGGGTGGAATCTGGTCGTTTTTACGATTTTAACAATTTAAATCTAAACCCAGGTGATAAGATAGCTTTAACTAGAGTGTTGTTAATTAGTGAGAATGGTAATATTAGTGTTGGTAAGCCATGCTTAGTAGATGCGAAAGTAGAGGCAACGATTTTAGGTCATATAAGAAGTAAAAAGGTTACTGTTTATAAAATGAGACCAAAAAAGAAAACAAGAAAGAAACAGGGACATAGAGATAATTTAACTAGGGTTTTAATTGATAAAATAACCTTAGCTGGAAGAGTTATCTAATATCTGATAAAAAACAAAGGAGTAAATCTATATGGCACATAAGAAAGGTGCTGGAAGTACTAAGAATGGACGTGATTCTAACTCACAAAGACTAGGTGTTAAGAGGTATGGAGGACAATTTGTCACTGCTGGAAATATTCTAGTGAGGCAAAATGGAACAGTTTTTAAACCGGGAAATAATGTAGGTATTGGCAAAGATAACACATTATATGCTCTAATTGAAGGAAAAGTATGTTTTGAGAGGGCCGGGAAAAAAGATAAGAAACTTAGCGTTTATCCAATGGCATAATAGTCGATGGAAGTAGTAATTTTATTAGTACTTCCACTTACGAACCACCATCCTTTTTTGTAAAAAGTAAAGTAAGTAATCTCATATAGATGAAAGGTACACTTACTAAATAGTTATTATTTTTTTCTTTGTTAAATGGTAAATAAGATTCTTTTTAATTTAAGTTTGTTAATAGATGGTTTAAAAACATTAAATAATAATACCTATAGTCAGTTTTTTTAATTTAATTTGTAGTAAATAATAACAAAAGATAGATTAATTTCGTTATAACTAAAGAAAAAAAAGAATCTAAAGGATAGGAGTATATTAGAAAGGTAGGAAGATTTTTTTACTATACTAGATCGATCTATCGTAGAAAGATGAGAAATTATTATAAAAAATTATCTCAACGGCTACTATTTATCTTTATAAGATGACACAAAAAGAGTTAAAATTTCCTTACTAAAAGCTTGTGATGCTTTAGAACGATATCTATTGGGATTTACAACAATTGACAAAGTTCTTTTAATAGTAATATCTTCTATCTTTACCCAATGTAAGATACCTAATTCTAGCTCTTTAGCGATCGCAGATATCGAAACAAAGGCTGCACCAAGCCCTGATTGAACTGCATTTTTTATAGCTTCAACTGAATTTAACTCCATCTCAATTTTAAAACGTGTACTATCAATGCCATTCTGGTTTAGAACTTGATCTATAACTTTTCTTATTGTTGATTGTGTATCAAGAGCTATAAAACGAAGACGATACAAATCTTCCTTCTGAATATATTCAAGTTTTGAAAAAGGATGTAATTTAGGAAGAATTAAAGCTAATTCATCTTCCGCATAAGGAGTAATTTGAAGTATATTATCTAATTCTTGGGGGACTTTTCCTCCTATAATAGCTAAATGAACTTGTCCATTTGCAACGCTCCATGAGATTCTTCTTGTTGAGTGGACTTGAAGCTGAACCGCTATTTGAGGATATTTTTGACGGAATAAACCTATCAACCTGGGCATCAAATACGTTCCTGTAGTTTGGCTAGCACCTATCACTAACGTACCTCCATTCAAACAACGAAGATCTTCAATAGCTCTACAACTTTCATCACAAAGAGATAATATTCTACTCCCGTATCTTAATAAAACTTCTCCTTCTTCTGTAAAAGCTGCTTTTCTATTACCTCGATCAAAAATAGGAACACTTAATTGTTTTTCTAAGTTTTGAACTTGTAAACTCACTGCTGGTTGAGAAATATAAAGACTTTCAGCAGCTTTTTTAAAACTACCTTCAGAAGCTATTGCCTTAAGGATTCTTAATTGATCTAAAGTGAAAGGAAGATCGGTCATTTATTAATGAAAATTTTAATCAATTTTTTTTTATTCAATGTTAAGTTAGTTTACATATAAATTCGAATAACTGGATCTTAATCAAAAAGATCAATAATTTTTCAATTAAAGGGGTATAAAGATAGTAATTTGTTTTTTCTAAATACATAATAGGAACTCATTAGCTATAATATTTAGGAAAGATTACAAGAGGAAATATGTCATGGACATGCGACTACTAATAGTTCTTTTCCCTTTATTAGCTGCACTATCTTGGGCAGGATTCAATATAGCTAGAATTGCTTTAAGACAGCTTAGCCGTTTAGGATCAAGATAAAAATTAGGTCTAGTTTTGCGTAAAAAGGATAAAAATTTCCTTTTTGCGCTTTTATTTTATATTGTTAGCTTTAGATGTATAATATTAACTTATAAGACAATAAAAGATATTGGAATTAGATAATTAATTAACTTTTAAATAGTAAAAAATCATGGCTGTTCCTAAAAAACGTACATCAAGTAGTAAGACAAAATCACGTCATGCAACATGGGTAAATAAAGCAATAATCCAAAGAGAAAGAGCTATATCTTTAGCTAAATCAGTGTTAAATGAAAATTCAGGTAGTTTTATATATTCAAATAGCAAAATTAATGTTGACCAAGAAGAATAAAAATCTCTTATAAAGTTGATAACAGTCTATACATGCAAAATTTAGTATTTTTTTATTCTATACACTTAGACGTGTGATGAAATTTGTAATATGTTATAGAGAGAACATAGATAGTGTTAATCTTTCTAGTGCTTTCATAAAGAGAGGAAATAAAAAATAGAATTTTTTTTTAAATGAGTAGTATTAATATCGTATGTTACTCAGTAAAAAATGGGAGTTAGCATACCTCCCATATTTGAAGATGATAGGGAAGAATGAATGAAAATTAGTGTCTAAGAATTATATTTAATTTCATAAATTTGAAATGGCAAAATTAATATTAAGTTAGGAATGAAAAAGATTCGGTAATAAGCGAGTCAAAATTTTTTTTAAGTTAGATCTTTAGGATGAAGAATTCTTCTAATAGGTAAATTAGCAATTAAAGCTGTCATCTTACTATCAGTTTTTATAGAGAATTCGAGACTATCTGTATCAAGCTCAACATACTTAGAAACAACCACTAATATCTCTTCCCTCATTTTTTCTAACGTTGAAGCATTTAAAGTAGAACGATCATGAGCAAGAACTAATTTGAGACGACGCTTAACATCATCACGGCTACCTCGATTGCTGGTCAGCAAACGTTCAAAGAATTCTGTGATCATCAATATTTATGATTAAGTTTTTATTTAAGTTATGAAAGATCCAAGGAAGAAACGACGGAGACGTTTTAATGGACCTTTTGAATATAATTGTAAGTCCAAGAATTCAACGTCTTGACCATCTAATCTACAAGCAGTATGTTCAAATGCGAGTCCAGGTAGGGATAATTTGTTCTCAAGGACTAAAGGTTCTCCTCTATTAGTAGAGACAATAACACATTCATCTTCAGGAATAACTCCTACAAGAGGGATCGCTAGAATCTCTTTAACATCAGCAACTGACATCATGTCATTAGCTTTCACCATTTGTGGTCTTAATCTATTAATCAAAAGGCTAATGCGTTTTATATTATTAGCTTCTAATAAACCAATAACTCTATCAGCATCACGGACTGCAGCTATCTCAGGAGTTGTAACAACAATAGCCTCATCAGCTGGAGCTATAGCATTATGAAAACCTGATTCAATCCCAGCTGGACAATCTATCAATATATAATCATATTGCTTATCCATCAAAGTCACTAAGTATTGCATCTGATCTGAATCAATTGAATCTTTATTTCGATTCTGAGCTGCAGGTAATAGAACTAGACCAGGTTGTCGTTTATCTCTTATCAATGCTTGTTCTAATCTACACTCTCCAGATAATACTTCTAAAGCTGTGTAAATAACCCTATTTTCAAGGCCTAATAATAAATCTAAATTTCGTAGACCTATATCTGCATCTATTAATGCTACTTGATAACCTAGCTGAGCCAAAGCCATACCCAAATTAGCAGTCGCTGTTGTTTTACCCACTCCTCCTTTTCCAGAGGTTATTACAATAGTACGCGACATATCAATCAGTTCCTGTTTGGAAGTAAATATAAAACTAAGTAATTAATTATGCTTTGAAAAAAGCTAAATGAACATATATAAGTTATTCAGAAATTATTTTTTTGTCCTGATCAGCATTTCACTAAATTTTTTTTCAAAATAATAAACTGCTCTATTAGTTTGTCCTGCTACGTATAAATTACTAGTGTCTTTAAAAGCCCATATCTGAGAATAAGAAACATAACTAAGCAAAGTGCTTATCATTAACATAAAAAAACCAAGGTAAACAAATAGAGTACCAGGATCAGACTTAACTTGCAAACCAGTCGATGGAACAATATTTGTAATTCTTAAAGAATGACCATTAAGTAAAAATACTTCGCCCACTTTTAATTCAGCGATAATATTCTTGTTTGAATCATATAGGGAAAATCTTCCGGTTAAATCCTGTAAAATTAAAAGTGCATTCTCAATACCAAAAGAAGTTGATTGTGATAGGTTAGAGATCCAAAATCTATTATTAGAAGATGTGTCAACTAAAGTTAAAGGAAGCTCAATCAACTTATCACTATCAACTGTCAAGTTCAAACTAGTTATTCCCCAATCAGTCTGGTAGAAAACGATACCTTTATAACGCAAAGGTTCATTCACGTAAATGGTTTTACTGTTTAGCAAACTCACATTAGTATCTAAAATTGATAAATCTGAATAAAACTGATCAATTACTCCTTCTTCACTATAAGCAATCTTAAAATCTTTAACATATCCTTCTAGATCTTGTGGAACATTACTGAATGGACCTGAACTGATAATATTCCTTAAGTGAAAAAGAGTGTTGGTAGGAACCAATTCTTGTGTCATAAAACCTGATGCACTGCCAATGACAGATCCAAAAAGAACAAGAATAATACTAGCATGTACAATTACTGGAGATATTCGGCCAATGAGACCCTTATATGCATAAATAGAATCGCCTTCTTGCACGACATTGTAGTTGTGACTTTTCAACTGAAAAGCTAATTTTGTTAAGCTTGCATCATCAATTTTCATCTTTACGTTGAACTTCTTCATTGATTCATAAGTATCATAAAAACGCCATAATCGTGAGAATTTTAGAGAGGGTAACTGTCTTATCAAAGTACATGAAAAAAGGCTAGTAACAAAAAGTAATATATTAAAAATAAACCACCAGGTTGTATATACATGATCTAAACCCAAAAGCAATATAAGTCTTACATTAATAAAACCTAATAATGGTTTTAAATTGGGATAATTTAGTTCATAGAATGAAACGTCTTTCCCTTGTTCTATAAAGGTACCAATAGAACTGAATGAGGCTATTAATAATAGAAGAATTATAGCAAACTGGAGATTTCCTAACCGATTAGCTATCAACCAAGCATTCCTATTGACATTTTTTAGCATATAAATATTAAATTAAGACTACTTTACCTTTATTCTATACTATAAGACCTCTTAGAATACGAGTAATTTAAAATCTCCCCAGGTAGGACTTGAACCTACGACCAATCGATTAACAGTCGATCGCTCTACCACTGAGCTACTGAGGATGAGGCATTATTTATTTCTCTACCTGAGTATAAATTATAACATAAAAAAATAATTTTATGATGTAGTTTATATTTTTTACAAAGAAATTAGTCATAGCAAAAGTATATATAAAATATGTTTTCTTTTTATAATACTTTTGCTATGATTTAACTATAGTAAAAGCGGACGTGGCGGAATTGGTAGACGCGCTAGATTTAGGTTCTAGTAAGTTAACCTTGTGAGAGTTCGAGTCTCTCCGTCCGCATCTTTTTTTAGAACTAAACTAATTTACTATTCCATTTTTGAAGTGTCAATTTAATAGATCCATCTTCTTGAATAGTTTCGTTAACTGTTTGGAATCCTTGGTTAGAAGTTGATTCTATTATTGAGTTATAAGCATATTTTTGACTTACTCTATCTAAGAATAGTTCAATTGACCAAGGTTGTTGCCAAAATTGAATGTCTGCTACAAGTTGATATTCAAAACCATTCCAACTGAAACCAATATCATAGTTATTTCCTTGCTTAATAACAAGATTAGCAAACGTTGTTTGATCTTTATAACCTCTAACTCTATTGAGTTCTGGCTCCCAGTGGATAGACAAATCATTTAAAGATTTTTTTAGTAGATCAAGATCTTTTAGAGATGTCTGAATTTTACTAAAGTGTGACATAAGATTTATACAGTTCGTCTATTAATTATAATTACTATTACTGATCAATGAAAATAATATTTATATTCTATCACAAGATCTATTCGTCTGAGAGATAAGAATTAAGAAGCTAATCGGATTTTTCCAGCATCAGCCCATTCTTGAAGTTCATCAATTTTCTCATAATTTAGTTCAGCCAAGGGTATGAATTGCTCTATGGAAGAAATTATATCTTTAGTTGTGAATTCTCTATTTTCACTGAATGCTATATGCATAGCCTCAATTATTGATTCTTCTACTTCGGCCCCAGAAAAATTTTTAGCTAATTTCGTCAGCTGCGGAATATCATACAAATTCCAAGATTTTGGACGTAGCCTACTTAGATGCACTTTAAATATTGATTCCTTTTCCTTGTCACTAGGAAGACCGATAAAAAATATCTCATCAAAACGTCCTTTACGTAAGATTTCTGGAGGGAGCTTATATATATTATTAGCTGTTGCAACAACAAAAACAGAAGATTGTTTTTCAGATAACCAGGTAATAAATGTTGCTAAGACTCTACTTGTCGTTCCACTATCACCCTGATTATCCATTCCCGCAAAAGCTTTATCTATTTCATCAATCCATAAGACACAAGGGGAAACTGCTTCTGATAATTGAATCATTTGTCTCATCCGAGATTCTGATTCACCTACAATTCCACCAAAAAGCTTACCTATATCTAGACGCAATAAAGGTAAATTCCACTCGTTTGCGATCGCCTTGGCTGTTAATGACTTTCCTGTTCCTTGTACTCCAACTAATAATAAGCCTCTTGGAGAAGGTAACCCATACTCTATCGCCTTTCTTGATAATGCACCTGATCTACGCTTTAACCATAATTTAAGACTATACAACCCTCCTATGTCAGAAATCTTTTCCTTGGCTGGATAGAATTCTAAAATTTGTGTTTTACTAATAATTTGTCTCTTTTCTGCAAAGATAAGTTCAAGACTTTCAATATTAATTTCTTTATAAGTAGCAATTATTTTAGAAAGTACACGACGGATCCGTTCTAAAGATAAGCCTTGACAAGAGCTAACTAAACTATTTAGAGATGCTTCAGGAATATTATATCCAAGCGATTCCTGAACTCGTAACAGTTCTTGTTTTATTTCAGATGGTTGGGGTAACTGGAAATCTAAAACAGTTATAATATCTTTTAGTGCTTCAGGTATATTAACCTCGTCAGCAATAATAATAATATTTTTTGTTTGATTGCGTAAAACTTTTGTCAAATTCTTGAGTTTACGTGCAACAGAAATATCAGTAAGAAAAAGATGAAAATCTTTTAATAGAAAGATAGCTGGATTTGTTGGAGTAAGACGTTCAATTAGCTCTAGAGCTTGTAATGGATTTCTCGATGCGAATCCATTGTCATTAGGATTGCCTACATAACCATCAACAAAATCCCAAGCATAAACTCCTCTATTACTATAGAGTTGAACGCAAGAACGAATAACATATTCAACTCTTTCTTCTTCACTTGTTGGAATATAAAGTATAGGATACCTTGCTTTTAACAATAACTTAAACTCTTTAATAAAGCTCATCTAGTTTTATGATTAGGGAAAATATATAAATAAGATCTAAAGAATTCTGTAAGTTTTTCGTGCACATTTTTTTGATACAGAAAAACATACAGTAATTTTCATAGTCTTTTAAATAGTTGTTAAAAGTTTGCGCCCTCTCTTTCTACGTGATTTTATTATAGCTCTTCCAGCAGCCGTTTTGATTCGTGCTCTAAAACCAGATACTCTAGCTTTCTTGATGTTGGTTCCTCTCAAAGTTCTTTTTGTCATGTGTATATATGTTTTCTTTTATTAAGTGATTAACTATATGATGTTTTATTATCCAATCATTGTCAAATTAATTGATAAATTTTGATGCTATATCTTAAGTATCGGTTGAGATCGAAAAATTAAGTAAGTAACAGAATGTCTAATATTTGTAATCATAGATGTAAAAAGAATATAAGCTTCGTTTTTATATTCAATCAAAGGATCTTTTTGACCATAACCACGCCAAGCTATAGTTTCTCTTAAGCCATTCATACTTTGTAAGTGATCTTTCCAAGAAGAATCAATCTTCTGTAGTAAAAATGACCGTTCTAATTCTCTCATTAATCCATCTTCAATCAATTCTATCTGACTTTCTTTAAGATCATAAGCAATACGAACTTGTTTCGAAAGAAAATTTTCTGCTTCAGAAGGAGATAGATTTAAAAAGTAATCAACATCTAGTGAATAAGGTAGTCCTAGCAGATCCTCGATTTTATTCAGTTGCTCAAAATAGTATCCATAACGATTAGTATTTTGGTTAGAGTTAGGTTGCGCAATATCGAATATTGTTGTCTCAGCATATTGAATGACCCAATCTCTTAGGTTGATAGATTCTAGAACCCTTCTCCTCTCTGAATAAATAGCTTGCCTTTGGTAATTAAGGACTTCATCGTAGTCAAATAACTGTTTTCGTGCGTCATAATAATAAGCTTCTACTTTCTTTTGTGCCGACTCCAAGCTGCTATTCAACATCTGTGATTCTATTGGAACATCTTCTTCTACACGCAATGCATCCATGAGATTACTAATTCTATCACCGCCAAAAATCCTTAGTAGATTATCTTCTAAGCTAAGGAAAAAACGTGATGATCCAGGATCTCCCTGTCTACCTGATCTTCCTCTTAATTGGTTGTCTACCCTTCTTGATTCATGTCTCTCAGTCCCTATTACATGTAGTCCTCCTATTGATACTACATTTTTCCTTTCTCGTTCGATCAACTTGTCATACTTCTCTACTAATACCTGATAAGCAGCTCTCAGGGTAATAACCAATCTATCTTCTGTAAACCCTTTTTCACAAGCTATAGAAAGTTTATACTCTAATTCCTTATTAGTAATAGAAGAGGAATCTATTTTTTCATAGAGGAAATTAAATAAATTCTGTAGCTGCGGATCCTTATTAAACTCACTATTTTGAGCACCTTTCGTTAAGAGTAGAGTTATTGTGTTACGAGCAATATATCCTGCATTTCCGCCTAATAAAATATCAGTTCCCCTACCAGCCATATTAGTAGCTATAGTAACTGCACCTTTACGACCAGCTTGAGCAATAATTTCTGCTTCTCGTTTCAAATTCTCGGGTTTAGCATTGAGTAAATTATGAGGAATCCCGTATTCTTTTAATAAAGAAGATAATAATTCTGACTTTTCTACGCTAGTTGTACCTATCAGTACAGGACGCCCTAATGTATGCATATCGAGACATTCATCAGCTACAGATCGCCATTTAGCATACTGATTTTTATAAATTAAATCAGGCAAGTCTTTCCGACTCATTGGTCGATGAGTTGGAACAGATATTACTTCTAGAGAATAGATTTTATCCAGTTCAGCTTCTTCTGTTTTAGCTGTTCCTGTCATCCCTGATAATTTCGGATAAAGTAAGAAGAAGTTCTGGTATGTGATAGAAGCTAGAGTTTGCGTTTCACTTTGAATAGGAAGATACTCTTTTGCTTCAATAGACTGATGTAACCCGTCACTCCATCTTCTTCCTTCCATTATCCTCCCAGTAAACTCATCAACAATAATAATCTCTTTATCTTTGACAATGTAATGGACATCTTTTATAAACAATTCTTTAGCTTTAATAGAATTTAATATATAGGGGGCCCATGGATTTGCTGGGTCATACAAATCTAACTCATCTAAGATTTGCTCACATTTAATAGTACCATTATCAGTTAAAAGAACATTTCTAGCTTTCTCATCAACATCATAATCAATGTTAATTTGTAATGACTGACTGACATCATTCGCACGATTATATTTATCATCGCGGGAATCAACTGCACCCGATATTATTAATGGAGTACGAGCTTCATCTATCAAAATTGAATCAACCTCATCAAGTATACAAAAATTAAATGGACGCTGTACGATATCTTGTAACATTACTGCCATATTATCACGCAAATAATCAAAACCTAATTCACTATTAGTCGTATAAGTTATATCTTTTGAATAATTATCTTTTCTCTGCTGTTGTGTCATTCCTTCCTGAACCAAACCAACACTTAGACCTAAAAACTTTGGTACTTGGCCAACCCATTCAGAGTCTCTTTTAGCCAAGTAATCATTAACCGTAACGACATGGACACCTAATCCAGATAATGAGTTAAGATAAGCAGGTAATATTGCTACTAATGTTTTACCTTCTCCTGTTTTCATTTCTGCTATTTTACCTTCATGAAGTATCATGCCCCCTATCATTTGAACGTCGAAATGTCTTAAACCTAAGACTCTTAAAGAAGCTTCTCGGACGACAGCAAATGCTTCTGGCAATATTTCTCTAAAATTAGGAGAATTACTGATTTTTTTAGTAAGATCAATAGTTTTATCTTGTAATTCTTTATCATTTAAATTATTAATATCTATACCAAAAGAGTTAACTTGATTAACTAAGCTTGTATAACGCGTAATTTTTTTTTCATTGGGATCACCAAATAAAACTTGTAACATGGTTTAAAAATATTGGAAAATTTCTTTTTTTTCTTCATTCGTAAAAGGAAAAATCATAAATCTAAGAAATATTAGTTAGTCACCTACAATATCAAGTTGACTAATTTCATCAGCCATTTCCAAAATAGCTTTGTTAATAGGTTTTATTCTTAAATCCTCTACTAAATCTATATCTTGGTAACGTCTTCTTTTCGCTCTATTAGCTATTTGTATAGTCATTTTATACCTATTAGAAGCTGCATCTAATAGTTCTTCTGTCTTATAGAGTATCTCATTAGAAGTATTATCTCTGTAATTTTTTTTCATAGTTAATCGGTGTATTTTTTTCAGTCAATAGTAATTAGTATCATTGTAAATATATTTATATATACAGAACAGTGTAACTCTCTTAAGAATATGTTTATATGTTATTGGATATTTAAAAAGAGTTTTTTTCCTGTATCATTATAATAACTAGAACTAAATCAATAATAAATATTAGAAACTAAATAACATCTTATGTCTCATAGTGTAAAAGTATATGATACCTGTATTGGATGCACTCAATGCGTTAGAGCATGTCCTTGTGACGTTTTAGAGATGGTTGCATGGGATGGTTGTAAAGCAGGACAGATTGCATCAGCTCCTAGAACAGAAGATTGTATTGGATGCAAAAGATGTGAAACAGCTTGTCCTACAGATTTCTTATCAGTTCGTGTATACCTAGGTGGTGAGACTACAAGAAGTATGGGACTTGCTTACTAAAGAAGGAAAAAGTGATCCCTTATATCATAATTTATATATATTGTATAAATTATGATATAAGGGATTACTTTTATACTAGAGCACCTATGTAACCAAGACCTAGGATAGCACCAGCACCTATAATATGTCCTAAACTAGTGGTTGCTAACAATTCTGGTAGATTTAATCCTATCGCAGAGAGAGGCCCTGGTAGAGTAGGACCTTGTCCCTTACACTGGATAATATAACGACCAGCAAAAATACAGAGAACATTACATAAAATCATAACTGATGCAGTCTTTGCAGACCAAGCAGCTGTTTGTGGAACTATTGAAATTAAAAGATCTGCATTCATATGTTTTATACTTTATTGTTTATGGATTAACTATAAAGTATATTGTAAAGCAAATTAAACAATCCAGCAATAAAGAAGTAATAGAAACTAATTAAGTATTAAGCAATCCAACCATAGCTATGCAATCCCTTACCTAAGAAATTAACTCCTAGATAACAAATCCAGACAACTACAAAACCAATAGAGGCAAGTATAGCTGGACGTTTTCCCTGCCACGATTTAGTAATTCTTGCATGTAAATAAGCAGCGAAAACGAACCAAGTAATCAAAGCCCATGTCTCCTTAGGATCCCAACTCCAGTAAGCTCCCCAAGCTTCATTTGCCCAAACGGCACCTGCAACTATACCTGTCGTTAATAATGGAAAGCCGAGACCAATAATTCTATAACTAAGATTATCTAGAGTCTCAAGTAAATTTAAACTGTCAGAACTAGAAGTAGAGATATCTATTTTTTTTGGTAATGTAACTTCTAATACAGCCATACTCATATTTCTTGTATCAACATTGGTTGAATTAGTTGAACCTAAAGAATTTCCTTGAAGGGATACATTCTTACCTAATGTTAGAAAAAGAAACAGTATAGATAGAAGAGAACCTGTGATTAGAGTTGAGTAACTCAACATCATAATACTTACATGCATCATTAACCAATTAGACTTCAAAGCAGGTACTAGTGGTGCAGCTTTTTGCATCCCTTCAGGAAGAGAGAGAGTAGCAAAAGCTACAACGAATAATGATAACGGACTAGTAACAGCACCTATTAATGATATTGCTACACTTTTTTCTATTACTATTGTTATAGCGGTAATTCCCCATATGAAAAACAATAGTGATTCATATAAGTTACTTAAAGGAAAATATCCATTCTCTAGCCATCGCGAACCCAAATTAGTGAAAATAGAAAAGTTTGCAATACAGATTGAGATGAATCCTACCTTTGCACCGAGCTTTAAACTAGTAAAAGATATACTAGTCCAGTAAGCAAGCATTGCAATAAAAAGAGCTAAGAAAGTTAAATTATCTAAATAACTTTGAATATTAATTGAGACAGTCATAACAAAATCAGATTTGAAAATTTATAAATTGAATACTTTGAAAATTATTAAAACGATTTGAAGCTAAAAAAAATTTTACTAATTGATTATAGTCAAGAAAGAAGAAAAAATCATAATACTTATGAAAATTGAGACCACTCTTATATTTAATATAAGAGTAATCTCAATTTTTTTATCTAATTATAGAAAATTAGCTAAGAGCAGATGATACTTTATCGAAGTAACCAGCAACTTCACTTGCTAGACCAGAACAGTCACCTTGAGGTGTAGATAACTTCTTAGATGAAGCAGTGTTGTTAACGAAAGCAACTGAGCAAGCCTTCATAATACTTACAGCTCTTGCGTTACCAGAAGCTGGAACACCTAGAGATGAGTAAGTCTCCTTAAGACCGTTAAGACAACGATCTTCAAGAACTGAAGAATCTCCAGAAAGAAGAGCATAAGATACATAACGTAAGATAATCTCACCGTCACGTAGACATGCAGCCATACGACGGTTAGTATAACAGTTACCACTTGGAGAAATTAAAGAAGGATTCTCACAAATCATACCTGAAACAGCATCAGAAACGATACAACTAGCGTTAGAAACGATAGCGTTAACTGAATCTAAACGCTTGTTACCTTCAGAAATGAACTTTTTAAGTGCTTGTAGATCTGCACCAGCTACGTAAGCTGCTTTTGAATCTGCGTTAGTTACAACTCTTGAAAATGCATCTAGCATAATAGTTCTCCAATTTTATGATGATTTTAACTGTATCGACTGTTAAATTATTTAATCAGTTGAAACTTGATATTTTCTATATCGAGTAATACTATAGAAGAAAAAAACATAGTATTACTACAAAAAGAAACAATATGTAACATTAATATATTTTAGTAACTATAAAGAAAAAAGAAAAAAATTGTATGAACGCTTTCTATGTAGAAAAGAAAGACCTTACACAAGTGTAAGGCCTTTCTTATCTCACTGAGTTAAATAAATAACTTCAGATTAACCGTTAACAGCAGGAGCTGTTAAAGCTACAGGTAGAGACTCACCAGCAGCTAAATCTAGAGGGAAGTTATGAGCGTTACGCTCATGCATTACTTCCATACCTAAGTTAGCACGGTTAAGAATATCAGCCCATGTGTTAATTACACGACCTTGGCTATCAACAACCGATTGGTTGAAGTTAAAACCGTTTAGGTTAAACGCCATTGTCATTACACCTAGAGCTGTGAACCAGATACCTACAACTGGCCATAGACCTAAGAAGAAGTGAAGAGCACGAGAGTTGTTGAAACTAGCGTACTGGAAAATTAGACGACCAAAGTAACCATGTGCAGCTACGATGTTGTAAGTCTCTTCTTCTTGACCGAACTTGTAACCGTAGTTAGCTGACTCGTTCTCAGTAGTTTCACGGATTAAGCTAGAAGTAACTAGAGAACCGTGCATAGCAGAGAATAGAGAACCACCGAATACACCAGCAACACCTAATTGGTGGAATGGGTGCATAAGGATGTTATGCTCAGCTTGGAATACAAGCATGAAGTTAAATGTACCAGAAATACCTAAAGGCATTCCATCAGAGAAGCTACCTTGTCCGATAGGGTAAACTAGGAACACAGCAGAAGCTGCAGCTACAGGAGCTGTAAAAGCAACAGAAATCCAAGGACGCATACCTAAACGGTAGCTGAATTCCCACTCACGACCAATCCAACCACAAACACCTAAAAGGAAGTGATCAACGATTAGCTGGTAAGGACCACCGTTGTAAAGCCACTCGTCAAGAGAAGCTGCTTCCCAAATTGGGTAGAAGTGAATACCGATTGATGCAGATGAAGGAATTACTGCGCCAGAGATGATGTTGTTTCCGTATAGTAGAGAACCAGCAACTGGCTCACGGATACCATCGATGTCAACTGGAGGTGCAGCGATGAAAGCAATGATGTATACAGTTGTAGCTGTAAGTAGCGTAGGAATCATTAGAACGCCGAACCAACCAATGTAAAGGCGGTTTTCAGTACTAGTAATCCATGAGCAGAAACGTTCCCATACACTTGCGCTTGCGCGTCTTTCTAAAGTAGCAGTCATTTTTCGATTTTTTGTAAAGGTTATAGTAATTTACTTCCCAAGTATCTATTGTACTTGTTAGATATATTATCAAATAAAAAAATACTATTTTTGATATCAATCTAACAATTCTTTAATATTTAAAGATCTAAGCTATATATCTTTAGATTAATGCATACATAAAAATGTTAATAAAATGGACCTATATTTGTTTATTATCAATGTTTAGTGTAATAAATAATCTTCTGAGGCTATAATATTTACATGTCTTGAAACAAAGACACATACAGAAAAAACAAATTAAATAAATTATGAATGCAATAAAAGAAATAAACTCATATGAAACTATCTGTATAGTTAAACCAGACTTAAACGAAGACAGTCTTGTTAAAGTCATTGAGAGTTACCAAATAATATTATCTGATAAAGGAGCGCAGAATATAATTACTCAAAATCGTGGTAGAAGACATTTAAAATATATGATGAAAAAATTTAAAGATGGAATTTATGTTCAGATTAACTACGAAGCTAATGGCGAAATAATCTCAGTATTAGAAAAAAATATGAAAATGGATGAAAACGTTTTACGTTTTATGACTGTTAAAAACTCCACTAAAGAAAAAGTAGAAATGCCTCTATAAGGAAAACAAGATACAGAATATTAACTTAATAATATAAACTGTATCTTTTTCTAATAAAAATATAAATATGGTTTTGGCACTGTGCTACCTTCCCAAGGGACTACTCCCTAAGTATTATCGCCGCTGTAACGTTTAACTACCGAGTTCGAGAAGGATCGGAGTGGTTCCATTACGCTATAAACACCAAAACCTAAAA
>Ga0075446_10000364_pt1 | contig 18582 bp, 21 predicted proteins | sample CoawatmetaG05DNA_FD_71590 | JGI IMG/M metagenome (GOLD analysis project Ga0075446, IMG submission 71590) | Marine microbial communities from the West Antarctic Peninsula - Coastal water metaG058-DNA | ecosystem: Environmental > Aquatic > Marine > Coastal | place: Atlantic Ocean: West Antarctic... | reverse complement strand
CAAATAATTCTTTAAATTTCCACTGGCAGCCTCGTAAAACCCATGAATCTAATAAAGACTCTTGTTCAAGAGAGGTATCAAGCCCAAAGATGACGTGAGTTGCATCATGGTCTCTAATAAGTTGTGAACCAGGCTTATCAATTAACTGTTTTTTGCCGTTGGCTTGCAGGTAGGCACGATACTCATCAAGGCCTTCAGCAAGTGTCAGTGAGCAATCTTGGTTATGAAACGATAGCTTGGTCATCTCTATAGCGTAACAAAACTTTGCTGAGCTTATCAAATCCAGTATTTTTAAGGTTGGATGTTGCAATGACATCTAAAGCATCTGTTTGTTTTTGTACCTCTTGCTGAGTTTTCAGTGCGATACTTCTTGAGACCTTGTCCGCTTTTGCAAGGACCAGAATAAAAGGCACTTCAAATTCCTTGCAAAGATCAATCATCTCTAAATCTATTTCCTTTAAAGGGTGTCGAATGTCCATGAACACAACCACAGCTTTTAAAGATTCTCTTTTTTCAAAATACTCACCAAGCAATGGACCCCAATCCTTTCTTCTTGATTGACCTGATTTAGCAAAACCATAACCAGGTAAATCAAGTAACTTGAAATCATCCTCCACCTGAAAAAAATTTATTTCTGTTGTCCTTCCCGGGGTCTTGCTGATGCGAGCAAGTTTTTTGTTCTGAGTTAAAGCATTTAGAGCGCTCGACTTGCCAGCATTTGATCGACCTGAGAGTAAAATCTCTGTTCCTAGGTCTTCTGGGAGTTTGTTGTACTTGGTAATACCAAACAAAAAGATTGTATTTTTAAAAGGATTTTTCATTTGGTTGTGTATCTCAGAGAGCGCAGACCCTATAATATGCTTTCTTAAATGAAACGCAAAAAATATGTTTAGATATTATTTTATCCTCAGTCTAGCACTGGCCTCGTTTGGCTCTTATGCCTCTGAAGTCAAGATGCCTGAATTGCTCGCGCAGGGTGATGCCGCGGCAGGAAGTTCTATGGTTGGAACTTGTGCAGCTTGTCATGGAGCAAAAGGCCAAAGTGTAAATTCAGACTGGCCAAATTTAGCAGGACAAAATCAACGCTATATTTCTGAACAATTAAAATACTTTCAACAAGGTCAACGAGAAAATGCCCTCATGTCTTCTGTTGTCCCATATTTGAAAACTCTTTCTGATAAGGATTTACTAAATATTTCTGCTTTTTATAGCGCTCAAACTTCTTCGGTGGGTCAGGCATCAAGTGACGAAGAATTGCTTGCTTTGGGGGAAAGCCTCTACAAAGCTGGTGACCTGAAAAGAGGAATACCTTCTTGTACAGCGTGTCATGCAGTCAATGGTGCAGGTAATGAACAAGCTGGGTTTCCGAGAGTCTCTGGTCAGCAAAAAGCTTATCTAGAATCAACACTGAAAGCGTATCGATCACTAGAGAGAGATGCTGGGGACTATTCTCTGGTCATGCAATCTGCATCTCAAAATTTAAAAGATAGAGACATTGAGGCTCTAGCTAACTACATGCATGGGTTATATCAAAAATGAAATTACAGCAACTGATTGCGGCATCACTTATTATATTAGCAACGACATCTGTCTCTGCTGAGTTTAGAATTGGCAAAGATTTTTCCACTCTCTCAAAGCCTTTGCCTGTGAAAGAGGATGGGGTGGTCGAAGTGGTCGAGGTTTTTTGGTATGGCTGTGGCCACTGCTATAACCTTGAACCTGTGATTGATAAGTGGTCTGCTAAGCAAACTAAGGATGTGTCTTTCACTAAAATGCCAGTAACCTGGAGTGCAATGCATCAACTTCACGCAAAACTTTTTTACACCATTGAGGCTCTTGGTATTGGAGACACGGCTCACACTGCAGTTTTCACTGCGATACACAAAGAATCGAACTACCTACAAAGCGATGAGGCAATTTTAAAGTTTCTAGAAAAACTTGGTGTTGCTAGAAGCGAAACGCTTAAGTACATGAACTCTTTTTCTGTAAAACAAAAAATGAAAAGAGCGGTCGAGCTGTCTAGACAATTTAAAGTTACAGCAGTACCAATGATTTTTGTAGATGGACAGTATAAAATAGAGGCCAAGCGCACTCACTTTGAAATGCTACAAGTTACAGATCACGTGATTGCATTGCAAAAACCAGTTTCTTAAACATTGTCTAGATTAACTATGAAAAAAATTGTTCCTATATTTGTTGTGACCCTTGCTGTTCTTGTTCTCTTTAATGGTAAGAAATATGACGAACTGATCAATGCTAGATTGCAATCAACTGTAGCTGTTTGCCTAGAGGGTGAATCATGTGGCGCCTCTGCCTCTGCCTCTGCCTCAGTATCAACATTAGCCTCAGCAGCCCCTATTAAAAAAGTTGAGCTTTCCGAGGGCTCAGAGCATATCGTAAAAATGCTTAACTCTGGTGATGGAGGGCAGATGATTTTTGAGCCTGCAGTTTTAAAAGTATCTCTTGGAGACACCATTCATTTTAAAGCTACAGATGCAGCGCATAATTCTGTCTCAATGGATGGCATGATTCCAAGTGGAGCAAGCAATTGGGCTGGTAATCTTAGCCAGGACATAAGCGTTGTTCCAGACAGTGAAGGTGTCTACGTGTACCAGTGCGACCCTCACGTGATGATGGCAATGATTGGGGTTATTCAGGTTGGAGAAGCTGTAAACATAGAAGAGATTAAGGTGGCAGCGGGAAATAAGAAATCTTCTTTTATGATGAATTCAGAAAGGCTTGATAGTTACTTATCTCAGCTTTAGTTCTACTTCAGTTTTTGTTCTAGCTCATCAAGTCTAGATTCAAGTCTCCTAGCTATAAGTTCAAGAGATTCGTATTCTTCTTTGGTGACGTAACCTTGCGACCTTGCTAACTCGTCAAACTTTTCTTTTACTTCGCCCTTGAGTACATTTAAATTTGGTGTGTCAGAGCTATCTGAAAAATCAACAATCTTATCTTTAACGATGTTAACAAATGCCTCTAAAGTATCTTTACTGCTCATGATGCAATGATAGCAAGTTCATAAATTGAGACCAGTGGTTAAGCTCCACTGGAGGGTTATCATCCAGGTCCCATGTTAGATTCTGAGAATTGAACCACATAGTATTGATGCCAAGATCTTTGGCTCCTTTCACATCATTGATTGGGTGATCTCCTATATGTAAAGTATTAATAAATTCTATTCCTGATATTTCTTTTGCTTTTATAAAGTGAGCTGAGTCAGGTTTATTGCTCATCACATCAGAGGATGCAATGGAGAAATCAAACAAATGACCAATGCCTAATAAATTGACATCAGCGTTACCATTCGTCAGAACTCCTAGCTTATAAGTTTTAGAGAGCTTCGTTAGGACATCCACCACGTCATCATAAAAAGTTACCTTGTGCCTTTCTGCTAAAAATAACTCATAGGCTTCTTCAATAAAGAGTTTTAACTCTTCGTCCGAACCAAAGTGAGCCTGGGTGTGATGTGTGATTGTTCTTTTTCTAAGTAGCCCCAAGTCGTATTCAAGGCGAGAATCCTCCTGAACAAGTTGCCTTCTAATCTTTAAAAAATCTTCCATGCTTCCCCATTTAATTTCAGCATTAAGCCTCTGCTTAATCCATGCTCTAGAAATTTTTTCTGCCTGAATAATAACTGGGGTGATATCCCAAAAAGTATCATCTAGATCGAAGGTTATGAGCTTAATGTTAGTCATTTTGGTTGGAGGCTCTAGGATGAAACTTCTCATAGATGCTAATTAGGTGCTGATAGTCTAAACGAGTATATATTTGCGTTGTTGAAAGAGAGCTGTGCCCAAGTAATTCCTGAATGCTTCTCAAATCCCCGCTCGATTCAAGCAGATGAGTTGCAAAACTGTGTCTGAGCATGTGCGGGTTAACCGGAGGCAATCCCTGCATGAGGGCCAAGTTTTTAATTTTTTCTTGCATGCTTCTAGATGTAAGTCTTCCACCTCGTAAATTAATAAAAAGGGCATTATCCTTGGGTGCTAATTTAATCCTTGCCTCAAGCCAGCAATCAATTGCAGCTTGAGCATAACGCCCCACTGGAACCAATCTAGTTTTTGCACCCTTACCCAGAATTCTTAAAAAATTTTTGTCCTCTTCGAAATCACCAAGATTTACATTCACTGCTTCTGACACCCGCAAACCACTTGAGTAGATCAGCTCAACTATAGCTAGGTCTCGAAACTGCTGCGTATTTTTGGGCCTAAAATTTAGCAGTTGCGATACATCTTCTGGTGATAGAACATTTGGCAGGTAGTTTGGTGCCTTGGGGGATGCTATCAATTCAAAGGGTGAGCTTTGAATCAGGCTATTAATCTGCAAATAATGAAAGAAGCCTTTGGCTGAAGATATGTGTCTTTGAATACTTTTTGCGCTGATGTTCTTTTTAAAAAGATCTGCGATCCAAAGAGAGCATGCATCTTCAGTAATTTCAGATAGATGAAGAGCGCCATCAGACTCAATAAAACTTGAGAACTTGCGCAGATCTAGTTGATAAGATTTTATGGTGTTGAGACTTAAGCCTTTAATATCTTGAAGGTATAAAAGATAGTCACTGATTGGCGACAATAAAAAAAACTGTTTTTTTTTATCCATCTTTGGATTCAAGAATGCTAGCAATGACATCTCGAATATACTCAATAAAATCGGTGTCACCATCACCTAGATATTTGGTTTGGTTTTTTGATCCAATCTTCAAGATTCCAAAGCTCTTTGGCAATTTAAAAATACTAATCACCCCAGACAATATATCGTCCTGATGAAAAAGGTACCGAATCTTTTCTTTTGAAAATGGCCCCATGTGAATGGCATTTTTGTCCATGCTTAAGCCTGTTTCAGCCTCTAATTGTTTTAGCTCTAAATCAGAGACTAGCTCTAGTCCACAAAAATCAACTGCAAAGTTTTTTTTGAAAAATGCTTCAACGGTTTTTTTTGTTGAGTCAAAACCTTCGGATGCAATTAATGCCAGAGTTAAATCTTTAGATTTAAAAAATAACTCCTCATTATCTCGACCCGTTGAAACAAAATTTGAAAGCATTTCCATCAATCGGTCTTGCTCCTCTCTGAGTCGCCTGACCTGCATCTCCAGCAATGATGAGGCACCATGTGTGTCGTGTTTGAATTGCAGCTCATCAACCAGTGACTCTCTGGTAAGAAAAAATTCAGTATTTTCCAAAAGAAATAATTCAATTTCTCTTTCGCTTATTTTTTTAGCCATGTTCCCTCACAAACAAATGCAGCAGGTCCAATCATTTCAAATTTTTTGGCGGTGATTCTAATTTTAATTATTCCACCCTTTGAAACAACTGTAGTATTTTTTGAGTGCTTTGCAAAGATACTGGCCACAGCCGCAGATGCTGAGCCACAAGAGAGAGTCTCGCCCGCACCAGCTTCGTTGGTTCTAAGGTTGATGGTATCGCCCTTCCTGTTATAAATAGAAATATTAATTGCTTGGAAGAATTTGCTTCTTCGTAACTTTTCACACAAACCTGTTAGCTCTGACTTCTGTGGATTGGCAGAGAAAAGTAATAGGTGTAGATTTCCTGCGTCTATAAGATGGTAATTTTTTACGCCACATTTTTTTAAGAATTTTAAATCTATTCCTAAAATGTCTTTCTGGACAGGCATATCAATCATCACTCTAACTTGACCTAATCCAGCAGGCTTGATTCTTACTGAATGTGATTTTGTTCCAAGGATTAGTTCTTTTTTGGGAGCAAGATCGGCGTCCCAAACAAAAGCGCCGACTGATCTAACACCATTAAGACACATAGTTGCTTCTGATCCATCGGCATTAAAAAATCTAATGTGCAGATCTTCCTGCGGTTTTTTTGGAGGATTTATTGTAATCAGTTGATCAAAGCCTATGCCTTTTTTTCGATCACCCATTTGAATAATCTGGTTCTTGGAAATTTGCTTAATGCTGGTTAGGTTATCAATAACAACAAAGTCATTGCCATTCCCATGCATTTTTTTAAATGTGATCATCTAAGCCTTCCTCTAATGCAGTTAGGTCAGATAGGCTCTCTCTTCTTCGAATCAGGTGATAACGATCTCCATCCACCAGTATTTCAGGCGCACGTATTCTAGAATTATAGTTGGAGCTCATGACAAAACCATAAGCTCCAACAGTTTTTAGGGCTAAGATATCGCCTGGAATTGAATTTAGAGATTGCTCTTTTGCTAAGAAGTCTCCTGTTTCACAAATTGGTCCAACAAGGTTTTTAGTTGATGGTTCGGAATTGTTAACTGCTAACGGCCATACAGCATGCTTTGCTTGATAGAGGGCAGGTCTTAATAAATCATTCATAGCCGCATCAGCAATCAAAAAATGATTTTTTTCATACTGGACTGTGGTGAGCATGATACCTGCATTTGCTGCTATAGATCTTCCTGGCTCAACGATGAGCCTCTCTGTCCTTCCTTTGAATATTTCTTCGTAACATTTAATCAGCTCATCGGGCTGTGCGGTCTCTTCATCAACATAGTTCACACCTAATCCGCCACCCATATCAATAAAGTCTAAGCTTATGCCAAGCCCCTCAAGTTTACTCAATAAATTTAATGCTTGATGTGCTGCATCTTTGAAGCTAGCGATGCTCATGATTTGAGAGCCAATGTGACAAGTTAAACCTATTAAATTCAGGTTCTTGCTGCTTTGACAGAATTCAATAAGGGTCATTGCCTCATCTACGGTCACTCCAAATTTATCTGTTTTTCTACCTGTTTTTGTAAATTCGTGTCCACCAGCATCTACGTCTGGATTAAATCTAATGGCTACTGGAGCGACCTTCTCCATGTCACTTGCCACTTGATCCAATAGCAAAAGTTCACTTTTGGATTCAACATTGAACGATAGGATGTTGCTTTGGATTCCTGCAATCATCTCGGCTTGAGATTTTCCAACGCCAGAAAAAATAATTTTTCTTGGATCAGCTCCTGCCATTAGTGCTCGATGCAGCTCTCCACCAGAAACAATATCGAAACCACATCCAGCTTTGCTTAGGATTTTTAAAATCGATATATTAGATAGAGCTTTAACAGAGAAGCATACCAAGCCTTCCATGTTTTTGAAGCCCTTAATGTATGCATGAGCATGCCGCTCTAAAGTAGCACGAGAATAGACATAAGCTGGAGTTCCATGCTTTTTAGCAATGTCCTGTAAATTAACATTTTCAGCAAATAAAATGCCATCTTTGTAAGCAAAATAATCCATTAGTTAGAAATGAGTGATGTCTGCTGTGTTGGAATTGGCGCCTTCATGCCGCAACCAGTAACAGTCAAAGCTATCATGCATAGGGCAAAAAAAAGGCGAATTCTCATTCGCCTATTATGAATAACTAAAGAAGAAAAAACTAATTATTAGTATTTATATTCCTCTTCTTTAAATGGCCCTGCCACAGGAACATTAATATATTCTGCTTGCTCATTGGTTAGCTTGGTAATGGTTCCACCAAAACCCATCACCATAAGCTCGGCAACTTCTTCATCTAATTTCTTAGGCAAGACTTTTACATTTAGCAGCTCTTTCTTTTTATCTTCATCGTTGATGTTGGCAAAACCTTGTTCAAATAAGAACATTTGCGCTAAAACTTGGTTAGCAAAAGATCCATCCATGATTCTGCTTGGATGCCCTGTAGCATTTCCTAGATTCACCAAACGTCCTTCTGCAAGAAGAATAAGGTAATTTCTACTTTGAAGGTCAGGAGTGTCCGATGGACTAACTTCTCTAAAGATTCTGTGAACCTGAGGCTTAATCTCTTCCCAGTACCACTCTTCTCTCATAAACGCAGTATCAATTTCGTTATCAAAATGCCCGATGTTACAAACTACGGCTGCATTTTTAAGTGATTTCAGCATGGCTGAATCACATACATTCACGTTACCTGTTGTTGTAACCAGAAGGTCTGTTTCGCCCATGAGCAAAGTATTGATGTCTTTGATATCTCTAGTGACCACTCCATTGTTGTATGTAGAAACTACCTCAAAGCCATCCATACAGGCCTGCATAGCACAGATTGGATCAGACTCAACGACTCGAACAATCATTCCTTCTTGTGCAAGACTCAGAGCAGAACCTTTCCCAACATCTCCGTAACCAATAACCAATGCCTTCTTAGAAGACAAGAACATATCTGTTCCACGCTTGATTGCGTCATTTAAGCTATGTCTACAACCATACTTGTTGTCATTTTTAGATTTAGTCACAGAATCATTTACATTAATTGCTGGAACTTTTAACTCATTGGCTGCGATCATTGCCTTTAGTCTGTGAACACCTGTTGTTGTTTCTTCGGAGATGCCATGAATCAATTCAAGCATTTCAGGAAATTTGTCGTGAACCATATGAGTAAGGTCGCCACCATCATCAAGAATCATATTGGCTTCCCAAGGCTGTCCATCTTCTGTGACAATTGTGCGTTCTATACACCACTCAAATTCTTCGTCTGTTAGACCTTTCCATGCAAACACTGGAATTCCAGCAGCTGCCATTGCTGCAGCAGCATGATCTTGAGTAGAAAAAATATTACAACTAGACCATCTGAGCTCTGCTCCTAGGTCTATTAAAGTTTCCATTAAAACGGCTGTTTGAATAGTCATGTGAATACAGCCCATGATTTTTGCCCCTTTTAAAGGCTGCTCTGTTCTGTATCTATCTCTTAAGGCCATGAGTGCTGGCATCTCATTTTCTGCTAATGAAATTTCTCTTCTACCGAAATCAGCCAGACTAATGTCTGCTACTTTATAATCATTTTCCATTTTAATTCCTCTTTTTGTAATGAAGCGTGTAAATTTTTTTATGCATCATAATAACTAAAGTGTGCACTTGCACCCTTTAGTTGGTTTATTTTCTTAGTCTTATTGTGATATTGCCTCTGCCTTATCAGTTTTTTCCCATGTAAGGTCAATGTCAGTTCTTCCGAAATGACCATAGGCTGCTGTTGGAAGATATATTGGCCTCTTTAAATCAAGCATGTTGATCAAGCTCTTTGGTCGAAGATCAAAATTTTCCATAACAATCTTTTCTATTGCTTCCTGTGAAATTTTTCCACTACCAAAGGTGTTTACATTAATTGAAGTTGGTTCTGCAACTCCAATTGCGTAAGAAACCTGGATTTCGCAATAATCAGCAAGGCCAGCTGCAACAATATTTTTTGCAACATATCTAGCTGCATATGCTGCTGATCTATCCACTTTGGATGGGTCTTTCCCTGAGAAAGCACCCCCACCATGTCTTGCCATTCCACCATAAGTATCAACAATGATCTTTCTTCCGGTTAAACCGCAATCCCCTACTGGGCCGCCAATTACAAATTTGCCTGTAGGATTGATGTATATTTTTGTTGAGTCTAGAATCCAGTTTTCAGGAACCACTGGCTTAATAATTTTTTCCATAATTTCAGCTTTAATCTCTTCCTGTGTGACATCTTCATCGTGTTGGGTTGAAAGAACGATTGCTGAAAGCCCTTCAATTGTCTTACCACCATCAGAATATATAGCGCTCACCTGACTTTTTGCATCTGGTCTTAACCATGAAATTTCACCACTTTTCATTGCGTCTGCTTGTCTCTTTACAAGCTTATGAGATAGGTCAATGGGTAATGGCATTAAAGATTCTGTTTCTTTGCATGCATAACCAAACATTAGGCCTTGATCTCCAGCACCTTGTTCTAAATCCTCACCTGTTCCCTCATCAACACCTTGGGCTATGTCAGGAGACTGCTGGAATACATGATTTGTAAATTCACAGGTATCACCATTGAAACCATATTCATCAGTGTTATAGCCAATATCGTTAATGGTTTTTCTAACCACAACCTCTAGGTCTGGATTTCCAGTTGATGTTATCTCACCAGCAATATAAACCATGTTATTTTTGATCATTGTTTCGCATGCAACCCTACTATTGGGGTCTTCTGCAAGATATGCGTCCAAAACAGCATCTGAAACCTGGTCACAGACTTTATCTGGATGTCCGCCTGAAACAGATTCCGATGTAAATATATAGCTCATAATTTTCTCCTTATAAATATGAAATGTGAGTTAGTTAAAATTTCTGTACTCGAGTTTTTTAAATATTTTTTCTAAAAGACTTGATTGGTTGAGGGCATAAAAGTGAAAGTTACTAATGCCAAGATTTTGTAAACTCTTGACCTGGTCTATGCAGATTCTTATAGCAGCTGCTTCATTTTCTTGGGGGTCCTCAGAGAATTGATCGATAATGTGTGATGGGATATGAGTTCCACATCTTTCCGCCATGCTACAAAGACTTGCAATGTTATAGATCGGCATAATTCCTGCTATCAGTTCATTTTTGATTCCCCTCTCAGACATAGAGGTAACAAGTTTTTGATGATCCACCTCTGAGAAACAAAATTGAGAAATGGATTGATGTGCTCCAGCATTTGTTTTTTGCTCAAGTAAATTAAGATCAAAATCAAAGCCTTCAGAATCTGGGTGGGGTTCAGGATAGGCAGAAACGAAAACTTCCATGTTTTCACTAACCAAAAACTCTACAAAATCTGCTGTATTTTTAAAACCATTAGGGTGAGTAACAAATGCGCCATCTGGACTATCTCCCCTAACTGCTACAATCTTGTTTATTCCCAGCTCTTTAAATTGATCTAATATACTAGAAACCTCATCTACACTTTTACCCACCAATGTTAAGTGAGCGGCCACATCCAAGTCGGGAAAATCTTTTTTAAAGGCTTCAATTAAACCCAAGCTTTTGTCTTGCGAGCTTCCAAGGGCACCAAAAGTAATGGATACAAATCTAGGGTTAAATTGACTGAGGACAGAATATTCTTCAACAACCTTTTGATAGTTAAGATCCTTTGGAGGATAGAATTCATAAGAAATTTTCATATACACCTTATAACAACTAGGCGTCCCTTTTAGCAGCTTCTAGCGCGCAAGCAGGACCAAATCAACTTTATAAGACGAATTTTATACTTTTTCTCAATAATTACCAATTTATCTGTATGAATCCTATTTTCCTCATATTATGATGTTATTTTTGTATCACCAATTTACTGATGGATAAAGACCTCGCAAATGCCATAAGGTTTCTCTCTGTTGATGCTGTGCAAGCAGCAAATTCGGGTCATCCAGGCATGCCAATGGGCATGGCGGACATAGCTGTTGCGCTATGGAAATACAACCTCAGACACAACCCTTCAAACCCACATTGGTTTAACAGAGATAGATTTGTATTATCGAACGGTCATGGCTCAATGCTTCTTTACAGTTTGCTTCATTTAACTGGCTACAAACTAACAATAGATGACCTTAAAAACTTCAGAAAGCTTGGATCAAAAACACCAGGACACCCGGAACTAGATCTTGATATTGGCATAGAGACAACAACAGGGCCGTTGGGTCAAGGCATAGGCAATGCAGTGGGAATGGCTTTGGCAGAAAAAATCTTAGCTGCTAAGTTCAATAAAACAGGCGCTCTTAAACCCATAGACCATTTTACTTATGCATTTTTAGGAGATGGTTGTCTGATGGAGGGTATCTCTCATGAGGTGTGCTCATTTGCAGGAACCCATAATCTTGGAAAGCTGATATGTTTTTATGATCAAAACGGTATTTCCATTGATGGTGAAATAGATAACTGGTTCACAGACAACACACCCCAAAGATTTAACAGTTATAACTGGCAAGTTATTGAAGTAGATGGCCACAATGTGGAGCAGATGCTAAAGGCAATAGAATCAGCAAAGCAAGATGAGCAAAGACCAACTTTAATTTGCTGTAAAACAGTCATTGGTTTTGGATCACCAAATAAAGCTGGTACATCAGGCATTCATGGTTCAGCCTTAGGCAATGAAGAGGTTGCAGAAACAAGAGCAAAACTTGGATGGGAGTATGCTCCGTTTGAAATTCCAGATTCTATTTATGAAGGTTGGAACGCTCATGTAAGTGGTCAAGAGCTAAATGCAGATTGGGATAAGTTAATGTTAGATTACTCTGACCAATATCCTGAAGATGGTGCAGAGCTCCAAAGGCTTGTAAATGGAGATTTACCTGAAGGCTATGATCAAGCTTTGCAGGCTTTTATGGAAAGCATTACATCAGTCGAACAACCTGCAATTGCCACAAGAAAGGCATCAGAGCTTTGCTTGAACTTTTTTTGCGAGCATCTGCCTGAACTTGTCGGTGGCTCGGCAGACTTAAAGGGCTCAAATAATACATTTTCTAAACACAGTACTGACCTGCTTCCAGGCGATGCTTCTGGAAATCATATTTTTTATGGGGTTAGGGAATTTGGTATGACAGCCATGATGAATGGCATGCTTTTACATGGTGGAATCAAGCCTTATGGTGGAACTTTTCTTGTTTTTATGGATTACGCAAGAAATGCGGTGAGACTTTCTGCTCTTATGGGTATTCCAAATATTTTTGTGTACACCCACGATTCAATAGGTCTTGGTGAAGATGGTCCAACCCATCAGCCAATTGAGCATCTGGTGACTTTGAGGGCAACACCTAATTTAAATAATTGGAGACCAGCTGACATGATGGAGACAGCTGTTGCATGGGATGAGTCCATTAGATCTAAGCAGACGCCTCATAGCTTAATTTTATCCAGACAGAATCTTCCATTTATTGAGAGAACAAATGATCAGATTGCTCTCATTCAAAAAGGCGGCTACCTTTTATTGAAGCATGAAGATGCTAAATTAACCTTGGTGGCCACAGGCAGTGAGCTCCATCTTGTAATAAACGCAGCAGCTCAATTATCACAAGAAGGTGTTATTGCAAATATTGTCTCGATGCCTTGCTTGGATAAATTTTTATCACAAGATGAGGATTATAGGACTAGCACCATAAATCCAGATCTTCCAAAGCTAGTTGTTGAAGCGTTGCATCCTGGTTCCTGGTATCAAATCACCAATCTTTCCGACAAAATTATTGGAATGGAAACCTTTGGAGAAAGTGCTCCAATAGATGACCTAATGTCTAAATTTGGATTCACAGAGGAAAATATTGTCTCTGTTGCGAAGAAGCTACTTAGCTAATGAGATGCCTTGCTGATACTTCCCTAGAAAATAAAACAGTAGCCCTAAGGGTTGATCTGAATGTTCCAGTTAGAGATGGCTCAGTACTGGATGACTCAAGAATTATTGCGATCATGCCAACCCTTGAGTATATTTTAGAGCGCGGAGGCAAGGTCCTTCTTCTTTCCCATTTTGGTCGACCCACAGCTGGCTCATTTGAGTCTCAGTATTCTCTTGCACCAATTGCCAGTCACTTAAGTGCAGCACTTAATCTTGATGTAAAGCTATTTCCCACAATCGCTGATGTAAACTTTGACTCGAAGGTTTCTCTTTTAGAAAATGTGAGATTTTTAGCTGGGGAACTTGAAAATGAGCTCGAGCTTTCTAAAAAACTTGCGTCTTTAGCTGATGTTTATATTTTTGATGCATTTGGAACTGCGCATAGAAAGCAGGCTTCTACGTTTGGAGCAATTGAGCAATCAGCAGTCTCGTGTGGTGGCTTGCTCCTAGAAAAAGAGATGGGAGCCCTAAATCAAGCAATTTCCTCGAATGCTTTACCAAGCTTGGCAATTGTTGGTGGATCAAAGGTGTCTACTAAATTACAGGTATTAAAAAATCTTGTCTTGATTTCAAGCTCCGTCATTACTGGAGGCGGAATTACAAATACCTTTTTAAAAGCCCAGGGATGCGATGTTGGGAAGTCTTTATGCGAGACTTCAATGCTTGAAGAAGCTAAAAAACTTCTTGATACTGGCAAAATTATTTTGCCAAAAAAAGTAATTGTGAGTACTGGTATTGACTCAACAGATGTTCGTGAATGCTCAGTGAACGAAGTTGAAGAGCATGAGATGATATTGGATCAAATAATAGATGAAGTCTCATTGGCGCTTATAAGTAAGGCAAAACAGATTATTTGGAATGGTCCTGTTGGGGTTTTTGAAAGAGAAGTCTACTCAAAGGGCACAAGAGACCTGGCAGTTGCAATTGCAGCATCCTCTGCTTTGAGTTTGGCTGGAGGTGGAGAGACCTTGCTGGCCATCAAGCTCTTTATTGATTCAAGCAATATCTCATATTGCTCTACCGGAGGAGGTGCTTTCCTTGAATTTATGGAAGGAAAAGAGCTACCATCACTAGTTGCACTGGGTGTTAAATTTTAATTTTGGAGAAAGTATATGTCGTTAAACAGCATTGAAGAAATAGCAAATTTTATTGTTTCAGAGGGCAAGGGGATTTTAGCTGCAGATGAAAGTAATCCCACCTGTGCAAAAAGGTTTGATTCAATCAACGTGGAATCTACCGAAGATAACAGAAGAGATTATAGAGATATGCTTTTTAGTGCTTATGGGATGAAAGGCAACATCGGAGGAGTCATTCTTTTTGATGAAACCATCAGACAACATGGAAGGGATGGGGTATCAATTGTCGATCGAATTTCTGACCAAGGTGCTTTACCAGGAATTAAAGTTGATAAAGGAGTTCAGCCTATTGATGGATCTCCAGACGAAGTCTTAACACAAGGGTTGGATGGCCTAAATGAACGATGCGCAGAATATTACAATCTTGGAGCAAGATTTACTAAATGGAGGGCTGTTATTAAAATTGATGGGTCACTACCAACGGATGAGTGCATTGAGAAAAATATGCGGGCCTTATCTGCTTACGCAAAAATTGTTCAAAACAACAACATGGTTCCTATGGTTGAGCCTGAGGTATTAATGGAAGGCAATCACTCTATCGAGAGATGCTATGAAGTCACGAGTGCCACAATTAAAAAGCTCTTTGAATGCATGGCAGAAGATGGGGTCAACATCCAAGGAACGATTCTAAAACCGAATATGGTGACTTCTGGTTCTGGAGCAGAAGTTCAAGCTTCAGTGCAGCAGGTTGCCGAGATGACTGCAAAGTGTCTCAAGGAAAATGTGCCAGCCGAACTTCCGGGCATAACATTTTTATCAGGCGGTCAATCTGATCTGAAATCAACGGAGCACTTAGATGCAATGAACAAGTTAGGAGAATTTCCATGGAAATTAAGTTTTTCATATGGAAGAGCCCTCCAACAAGCAGCGTTAAAAACATGGCTTGGCAAAGAAGAAAATATGGAAGCAGCACAAACAGCCTTCTCACATAGAGCCCTCATGAACAAACTTGCTGCAAATGGCGAGTGGTCTTCAAGCTTAGAGAGTTAATCGGGCAACTTGCAAGCTCTAGTTCAAAGAGTATCTTCAGCTGAGATCATTGTTGCGGGTGACTCTTATTCTAAAATTGATGTCGGGTTAGTGGCTTTTGTCTGCTTTGAAATTGGCGATAAATCTGATGTTGTTAATAAATTCATTAATAAGATATGTAACTTTCGTTTTTTTAAAGATGATAGAGGTATTTTGTCTACATGTTTGAAGGAGATAAGTGCAGAACTGATGATTGTGAGTCAGTTTACATTGGCAGCTATCACGCACAAAGGCAATAAACCAAGCTTTCACAATGTAGCTCCCTCGAGTGAAGCGCTGTTGTTATATGATAAATTACTGACTAGGCTGCAAGAAAGCCAAGTCTCTTTTAAATCAGGGATATTTGGAAAAGATATGGATATCAAATTAGTTAATTCAGGCCCGGTTACATTTTCTTTTAAGTTTTGAGCGCTGTAAAAGTCAGTCTACAAAACTTTGCCAATGAGGCAGATACTTGGATTCAAGAAAACTGCCCAGATTCCATGAGGACTCCGATGCCTGTATCAGAACAAGTATGGGCATCTTCAAAAATTCAATTCCCTTCAGCTGATTCCAAGGCATGGTTTGAAGCAATGGTGAGTAAAGGTTGGTGTACACCAGAATGGGACAAAAAATATGGTGGTGGTGGACTATCAGCCTCAGAGACAAAAATTCTAAAAGGACGTCTCAAGTTTCATGGATGTCGGCCTGCTCAGATTAACTTTGGTATCTCAATGCTTGGACCAGCAATTTTAGAATTTGGAACTGAAGAACAAAAAATTGAATTTCTTCCAAAAATATCCAAGGGCGAGATTTGGTGGTGCCAAGGATTTTCTGAGCCTGGAGCTGGATCAGATTTAGCAAGCATATCTACATCTGCAATATTAACAGATGGTTATTATCATATTAACGGTTCAAAAATATGGACTTCTGAGGCTGATAAAGCAGATTGGATGTACTGCTTGGTAAGAACTAATAAAAGTGCAAAGAAGCAGGCGGGCATCTCCTTTGTGCTCATTGATTTAAATCAATCAAACATTGAAATTAAACCCATTGAGCTGCTGAGTGGACACTCTCCATTCTGTCAGGTTTTTCTTGACGGTGTCATTGCCAGAGAAAAACACAGAATTGCAGATGAAAATGATGGGTGGAAGGTAGCAAAGAGGCTGCTGCAATACGAAAGAACTATGATGGCCGATTTAGGGAGCGAGGGTGCGATAGACATCAATCCCTTTAAAACTTTCACTGAATCTAGAGGGGCCGATTATTCCTGCAACAAGGCTCTTTATAGGAAGCTGGTGCATCACACAATGCGCTCTCACATGATTGATATAACCATGTCTCGAGTAGGTGATGAGTCTCGAGCTGGGTTTTCACAAGCAAGTCTTACCCTTAAGTATCTGAGTACTGAGGAAATACAACAAAGATGGGAGCTCAATGTTGCCAGCCTTGGCTTGGGTGGACTTGAGACCGTGAGTAAGTCAAAAGGAGAAAGAAAAGAAATAGCGAAGTCCTTCTTTTATTCAAAAGCGTATACTATCGCCGGCGGAAGTTCAGAGGTACAGCTGAACATTATTGCAAAAAATATTTTAGGACTATCATCATGACAATTAAAAAAATCTCTGTTTTCTGTGGCGCACATATAGGCAAATCACCGGCTTACAAAGAAGCAGCCATAGAGTTGGGAAAGCTAATGGCAGAAAAAGATTTAGAAGTAATCTTTGGTGGCGGCAATGTTGGATTAATGAAAACTGTCTCTAATGCAGCAATGGAGGCTGGTGGGAGAGTTACAGGAATAGCCTTGCATTCCCTTGATCAGTTTGAGCTCACAAACCCTAACATCACAGAAACCATCGTTACTCACTCCTTGTTCGAGCGAAAAGATAAATTTCTATCCATCAGCGATGCATTTATTGTCATGCCTGGTGGAGTTGGCTCAATGGATGAACTGCTTGAGGTGATGGTTGGAAATCATCTTGGTGAAATCAATAAACCAGTTGGGGTTTTAAACATCAATGGTTACTACGATTCATTTTTTGAGTGGTTGCGAAAATCTGTGGAAGAAGAATTTGTTTCTCAAGAAAATCTTGATCGAGTTTTGATCTCAAGTGATGTCAGTGAGTTACTCGAAATGATTTTGACAGCTCAAATGCCTTCCTTGGAAACTTGGATGGATAGGCTTAATGTTGAACCCATTAAGAGTTAAATTTTTTTATCTCTCGCAAGCAACAAGCCCAATTCAAACAACAGCCACATTGGCAATGCTAGGAATAGCTGTGAAAAAATATCAGGTGGTGTCAGCAACATGGCTAAAACAAAAAATCCTATAACAATATAGGGGCGTATTTTTTTTATTGACTGCTTGTCTGCTAAGCCTGTGTTTACAACTAAAATGGTTGCGACCGGTATCTCAAATGCTAGCCCAAAAGCAAAAAATAACTTCAACATAAAGTCTAGATACTTACTAATATCTGTCATGACTTGGATGGAGTCTGGTGCAGATAAAATAAAAAAATTTAAAATAATTGGGCTAACAATAAAATAAGCAAAGGCAATGCCCAGGTAAAACAAAACAGATGACGAGACCAGCAAGGGCACCACAAAACTTTTTTCATTTTTATACAAGCCGGGTGATACAAAGCCCCACAGTTCAACTAAAAAATACGGCATCGAAAAAATAAGAGCCGTGTAAATGGTAAGTTTTAAAGGAGCCACAAATGGCGTAGTAACCTCTGTCGCAATCATGCTGCTGGTTGCAGGCAATAAATTGGTAAGTGGTGAGGCAACATAAGCATAAATCTGATCTGCAAAAGGAAGACATGCAATCAATACAATCCCTGCAAAGATAAAGTATCTAATAAGGCGAGAGCGCAGCTCAACAAGATGCTCAACCAAACTCATGTCATTTGGATTGGTCATGATCCTTCCCATCCAATTCTTCCATTTTTAGTTCATTAAAAATATCTTGTTTTAGTTCTTCGGCCCCTATGTCTCTTTCAAATGAGCTTCTAAATTCAAATAATTTATTTTGGATTTTTGTAAAAGATTTTAGAGTGGATTTAATAAACCCTGGAAGCTGCTCTGGACCTATTGCAAAAATTCCTACCAAAAGGATGAGAAGTAGTTCTAAAAAACCTATTTGAAACAAGGTTATTTGTCTTCGTTATCTTTTTGAACAGGCTCTTCAGAAGAATCATCTTTGATTGCTTTCTTAAAACCCTTCAAGCTCTCCCCAAGGTCAGAACCCATGTTTCTTAATTTCTTTCCACCAAACAAAATTAAAATTACCGTTAGGATAATTAAAATTTGCCACAAACTTATTCCACCTATTCCCATACCTTGCTCCTGATTATCATTACATT
>Ga0075446_10000359_pt1 | contig 18707 bp, 18 predicted proteins | sample CoawatmetaG05DNA_FD_71590 | JGI IMG/M metagenome (GOLD analysis project Ga0075446, IMG submission 71590) | Marine microbial communities from the West Antarctic Peninsula - Coastal water metaG058-DNA | ecosystem: Environmental > Aquatic > Marine > Coastal | place: Atlantic Ocean: West Antarctic... | reverse complement strand
CATAAACTTCCATCTGTAGGCTCTTGATAAATGACTTAAGATACCAAATAAAAGCCCGAGCATTATATAGCCATAATTAGCTTCTTTAAAATAAGTACCTAAAGTTTTTAGGGAAATATCAGCTAAAGAATACCAAACCAAAAAACCACCTAATGCAAGCGGTAAAACAATTTTTAAAATCTTTTTTATATCCAAACTATGTAAGTGTATTGTCTTTTTCGTTAGGAAAAACTAATGAAGGTTTAAAATTCTTAGCTTCTTCTAATTCTATAAAAGCGTAAACAATTAAAATTAAAATATCGCCTTTTGCAACTTTTCTGGCGGCTGCGCCATTTAGCGTAATCTCTCCGCTTCCTCTGGGACCCGGAATTGCATATGTTTCTAGGCGTTCGCCGTTATTATTATTTACAATTTGAACGCGTTCACCCTCGATTATATTCGCCGCATCCATTAAATCTTCATCTATGGTGATGCTGCCTATATAATTTAAATCTGCACCTGTAACTTTTACACGGTGGATTTTAGATTTTACAACTTGTACTAACATACTGTAAAAATAACATTTTTTTAATTTTTTAAACGAATGTTATCTATCAATCTAACGCTTCCCGCAAAAACGGCAATAAAAGCTCTGTATTTCTTATTTGCCTTTTTGCTTTCTGCACTTTTTAATGTTTTTTCATCTGCAATTGTAAAATATTCTAAAGTTAATAAAGGTTGTTTTTTAAACTCGTTTTCTAACCACTCATTAATTTCTGAGATATTTTTGGTGTCAAATTTTTGTTGAATTTTTTGAAGCGTTTTGTAAATAAAAGGTGCAATACTTCGCTGTTCTTTTGGCAATCGGGCGTTTCTAGAACTCATGGCCAAACCGTCCTCTTCTCTATATATTGGGCATCCTTTTACCTTTACAGGTAAGTGATGCTTTTCTACCATTTTTTTTACAATTTGTAATTGCTGAAAATCTTTTTGTCCGAAATACGCTTTTTCAGGTGTTATAATTTCAAATAGTGCTTTTACAACGGTGCCAACACCATCAAAATGTCCGTCTCTAAATCTCCCTTCCATTTGATGTTCTAGACCCTCAAAATTAAATTTTTCTGAAGTAATATTTTTCGGGTAAATTTCCGTTACTGAGGGCGAAAATAAAATATCACAAGACGCAGATCTTAGCAATAGAATATCATTTTCTATTGTTTTTGGATACTTTTCCAAATCCTCTACATTGTTAAATTGTGTTGGATTTACAAAAATACTTACCACAACAATGTCGTTTTTTTGCTTTGCTTTTTCAATTAAAGACAAATGACCTTGATGTAATGCACCCATAGTTGGCACAAAACCAATGGTTTTTTTGTTTGTTTTATAGTCTAAAAGACAGTCTTTTAAGTCTTTTTTATTGTTGAAAATTCTCATTCTAAAAAGGTTGCTAAAGTGTGCAAACTTACCATTTTAACACGATATTAGCATATTAATTTGTATTTTTGCCAATCTCACAAAAGAGTTTGATTCAATGAAGGACAAGAGAATATTATTTGTTTCGTCTGAAGTAGTACCCTACTTGCCGGAAACAGAATTATCGTTAACTGCTTTTAACGCAGCTAAAAATGCACATTCGAAAGGAGTACAGACTAGAATTTTTATGCCAAGATATGGTGTTATCAACGAAAGAAGACATCAATTACATGAGGTTATTCGCCTTTCTGGGATGAATTTAGTTGTAAATGATATGGACATGCCATTGATTATAAAAGTAGCCTCTATTCCAAAGGAAAGAATGCAAGTTTATTTTATAGACAACGAAGAATATTTTAAGAGAAAAGCTGTTTTTACAGATGAAGACGATCAATTGTTTGACGACAATGACGAGCGTGCAATTTTCTTTGCAAAAGGAGTTGTAGAGACTGTAAAAAAATTAAACTGGGCGCCAGATATTATTCATGTACACGGATGGATGGCCTCTTTGTTGCCTCTTTACTTAAGAGAGTTTTACAATGAAGAACCATTGTTTACTGAAAGTAAAATTATTACGTCTATTTACAACAATCCTTTTGAAGGAAATTTAAGTGAAGATCTTGCTGATAAAATAGCATTTGACTTGAAAGAAAATAGTAAAATAGCAACTATTAAGACACCAAACCATACCAATATATTAAAAAGTGCCATTGAAAACTCGGATGCGATTATTCATGGTAGTGAAGATATTTCTGAGGAATTATCTTCTTTTATCGAAGAAAAAAAGATTCCCGTCTTAGGATTTCAAGAAGAGAACTTTAAAGAAAGTTATTTAAATTTTTATGCTGATTTAGTTTCAGTTAATTAATTATTTTTAGTGTGAAAAATATTTTTAGAAAAAGCACCTACTTTGGTGTTTTATTTTTGGTGTTTGCAGGTGTTATCTCTTGCGAAGAAGATTTTATAGACATACGTAGTGGAGTTGTAAGTAATACAAAATTCTCTACAAATGATACAATTTTAGAGGTGTTGGTTTCCAATGCACCTGTAGAAAATATTAGGGCAGATGGTCTCTCGTTATCTGGAACTCCATTTTTTAACCGTCAAGGACAGTATCTTTTAGGGGCGTATATAAATGATCAATATGAAAACATTGAGGCTTCTATTGTTTCTCAAGTAAGCATTAATACTGGTTTAGTATTGAGCTCTTTTGATAATCCTGATGGCTTGTTATTTGAAACTACCATAGATACTGCATTTTTAAGATTGCCATATCATGCAACTTTACTTTCTAATGGGAGCAGACCAATTTATGAATTAGATTCAGTAACAGGAAATCAAGAATTACCTTTTACCTTGAATATTTATGAGTTAGAAACGTATTTGAATACGTTAAATCCTGAAGATCCTACAAAAACAAATACGTTTTTATCAGATCAAGAATACGATACAAAACCAACTTCTTTAACAGCAGTAGAAAACATGGATTTTATGCCTACTGCAAATGATACTTTAGTGATTATTAAAAGAAGAAACAATTTGGGTGTCGTGCACGATATAGATACCATAAGATATACAGCTGCGGCGAATACAGAGATTCCTTTACCAATGGCAATTATCCCATTAAAGAAAAGCTTTGTAAAAGAAGTGTTTTTAGATAATTACGGTACTGCTAATTTTGATTCTCAAAGTAACTTTAATGACTATTTTAGGGGTATTGTGATTGATGCGAAAGAAAAAACGCATGCTTCAGGTGAAAAAGGAAGCGCTTTGATAGCTTTCAACCTAAGAAGTACAGGTACTGGAGCTACAAGTTCTTTAATTGAAGTGTATTATACAAATACTTTTTTTAGCAGTAATGGTACAGAAATTGACACGATTATAAAAAACAAACACACGTTTCAATTAGGAGGTGTTATCAATAGTAAATACAAGTCTAATAATAAGGTTTACCCTGTTAATAACGAGGTAAAGCTTCAAGGTGCCGCAGGTTCTGAAGCAAAAATAGAACTTCTAAATGGGACGCAGTTAACAGATTTAAGAGCTAAAAACTGGTTAATTAATGGTGCTGCATTAACGTTCTATATCAACCAAGATTCCGACACAACAAATGTTGCAAGTCAGTTGTATTTATACAAAAGAGGTGAAAACTTAAACACAAACACGGTTACCACTAGCCATATAAAAGATATTTTAAGTGAAGGTATTGGTTCTTTTGGTGGGTTTTTAGAAAGAGAAAATAATAAGAAAGACCATTATACTTTTAGAATTACAGATTACTTATCTGATATTCTAAGTGGAGATACCGATTACAATCCACCATTAAGACTAAAGGTTTACAATACTTCAGATACTCAAATTACAGATACAATCTTTAAAAATTACAATTGGAATCCTAAGACTATTTCAATTCTAAATGGAGACGAAAATTTAAACGGAGCAAGAAGAGCACAGTTAAAAATATCGTATTCGAAGAAAAATAATTAATAACCAATAAGAAACAACTGCTATGTGTGGAATAACGGGTTATATAGGCTATAGAGATGCGTACCCTATTGTAATGAACGGGTTAAAGAGATTAGAGTATAGAGGCTATGACAGCTCTGGTATTATGATGTTTGATGGTGAAAAAGTCATGCTTTCAAAAACAAAAGGAAAAGTTTCTGATCTTGAAGAAATTACAGAAAAAGAAGTACAAAGAAAAGTTGGTAAAATAGGAATTGGGCATACGCGTTGGGCAACTCACGGAGTTCCAAATGATGTCAATTCCCACCCACATACTTCACAATCAGGAAATTTAGTAATTGTTCATAACGGGATTATAGAAAACTATGACGCACTTAGAAAAGAATTAATTTCTAGAGGTTATGTTTTTAAAAGCGATACAGATACAGAGGTTTTAATCAACTTAATAGAAGAGGTTAAAAAGAACGAAAAGTGTAAATTAGGAAAAGCGGTACAATTGGCTTTAAACAATGTAATAGGTGCTTATGCCATTGCTGTTTTTGATCAAAAAAAGCCAAATGAAATAATTGTTGCACGTTTAGGGAGTCCGATTGCAATTGGAATTGGTAAAGATAATTCTGAATTCTTTGTAGCTTCAGATGCATCACCTTTTATAGAATACACAAAAAATGCTATTTATTTAGAAGACGAAGAACTTGCCATCATTAAGATAGGAAGAGATATAAAGGTTCGTAAAATTAAAGACGATTCTAAAGTTGATGCCAATGTTCAAAAACTAAAATTAAGCCTAGATCAGATAGAAAAAGGAGGGTATGATAATTTTATGCTGAAGGAGATACATGAACAACCGAAAGCAATTATAGATACGTACCGTGGTAGAATGCTTGCAGACGAAGGCATTATTAGAATGTCTGGCATAGACGATCATATTAATAAATTTTTAAATGCCGATCGGATCATTATTATTGCCTGTGGTACTTCATGGCATGCTGGTTTGGTAGGAGAGTATCTTATAGAAGATAAGGCACGCATACCTGTTGAAGTAGAATATGCATCAGAATTTAGATATAGAAACCCTATAATTACTTCAAAAGATGTAGTTATTGCAATTTCGCAATCTGGAGAAACGGCAGATACATTAGCAGCCATAAAGTTAGCAAAATCTAAAGGCGCATTTGTTTTTGGTATTTGCAATGTTGTTGGTTCTTCTATTGCAAGAGAAACCCATGCAGGAGCTTATACCCACGCAGGTCCAGAGATAGGAGTAGCTTCTACGAAAGCATTTACAACACAAATTACAGTATTAACTTTAATTGCATTAAAATTAGCGTCTAAAAAAGGAGAGATTTCTAAACCAAACCTTATGGCGTTTATGCAAGAAATGCAACTTATACCAAAGAAAATAGAGACTTTATTAAAACTAGATGATCAAGTAAAGGAAATAGCTGCGGTTTATAAAGATGCTAAAAACTGTTTGTATTTGGGTAGAGGTTTTAATTTTCCAGTAGCACTAGAAGGTGCTTTAAAGTTAAAAGAGATTTCTTACATTCATGCAGAGGGCTATCCTGCGGCAGAAATGAAACATGGCCCAATTGCTTTAATTGATGAAAACATGCCAATTTTTGTAATTGCAACAAGCAAGGGACACTACGAAAAAGTAGTAAGTAATATTCAGGAAATTAAATCTAGATCTGGTAAAATTATTGCAATTGTTACAGAAGGAGATACTCAGGTGAAAGAAATTGCAGATCATGTAATTGAAATTCCAGAAACGGAAGAAGCTTTAACCCCTTTGTTAACTACAGTGCCTTTTCAGCTGCTTTCTTATCATATTGCGGTAATGTTAAATAAAAATGTAGATCAACCAAGAAACCTAGCGAAATCAGTTACGGTAGAGTAACTATAATAGTGGGCATTTATTTAAAAATTTAGGAGAGGTGTTTTTTACTTGTACAGTAGAAATCACCTTTCCCTTGTTTTAGGCTCTTCTTTTATCAAAGAAACAAGAAGAACAGTTTGAAATCATTAAAAATATAAGAATGAATGGATATACTTTCCTTGAAATAAGGGATTATTTAAATACTTCCGATTTTATGCCTCAACGAACAGATAATTTTTCTTCTCAACTAGTTTTTGGATTATTTCATAAAATGAATAAACGGATAAAAAGAGCACAAAAGATTACCCCACTAAGAGTTTATAATTTTAGATTATTACACAAATCATTAAAACCTAAATCACCATATCAAAACTTTATGTAGAAAAAATTTGACACCTCTACAGGAACTTTTTTTTACATTTTTTTGAAGAAAAAAAGTTGTTGGTTACAAGAAATCAGATGCGTTTTTAAAAATGCATTTAGTGAGTTTATAAGCTCATTAAATAAAAGTGGAATATTACTTTTAGATACACTTAAACTTTTCTTTTGATTGTTTAATATTTATGATGTATTCTTGCTTTACGTTAAATATGTTATTTCATTTATTTTAAACGCTATGGACCTTTATCTAAACCACTCAATTCTTAAAGAATTCAACCTTGTTTATTCAATTGTAGAAGGAGCTTATTCTTTAGAAGATTATATTAATCTAAGGAAGAGCATCATTAGTGATTCAAATTATAATCCAAGTTATAATCACATAATTGATTTTCGAAATTCGAAGTACCTTGGAACAAATGAAGAAATTAATAGTTATATTGAGTGGAAAATTCAAAATAATGAGTTGGGGAAAGTTAAAACATCATTACTTACAGATTTGCCTCATCAATCTGTTGTTACTACTTTGTTTATATCTCACCCATTAGTAAATAATTTGGAAACTGATATTTTCACAACACTTAAAGGTTCTTTAAATTTTGTTGGGATTAATCAATCTCATTTGGGTTTAATTAAAAAAGAAATCAAGAAACTTATATCTAAAAAGTAAGGTAATAACTCACCTATTTCCCTTTAATTCATGAATATTTAGTGTTTATTATAATATATAAAAAATTAAAATATAGGGTTAATTACGAAATTTTGAGTGATACAAATACTTCTAAAATCATGGTAGAAGGAGTTAAAATAGGTAGGAATAAAAATTAAAAAACTCTGAAACTTTCGAAAATAGTACAGAAGAAACAATACCCTCTATTAAAAATGCAACCTTACCGTAGAGTAACTAAAAAAGTGTCTTTAAATAAAATTTAGAAGAGGTGTTTTGTATTTAGTCCGTATAAAAAACCGCTCCTTTTTTCGATGCTGCAGCTATTTAAATAGTATCGAAAACGGAAAAAAGCAGGATTTATTTATTAGATTACAATTTTATATAAACTTACTAACCATCAGTAAATTAAAGGCTTTTCAGCGTGTTGTCTTAAGGATTTGCATCGTTTTATAAATTACTTCTTTTTTTAATAAAATATTTGTTAGATTTACCAAAATAGTAAAGAAAATATTAATTTTTTAAGGAGGCTGTATCTTTTATTTACCAGCTATTTTATCAGTTGATAATAAAATAATCTTATACCCTGTTTTAAGACTTAAAAATGGTTTAATGAAAAATTTTATGTTTCTCAGTATATTAGTATACGCCCTCAGTATATTTAATATTTACGGACAAAACACAAGTTCTTTTTCTAAGAATGATAAAAATAGTGTTTACATCGATTCAATAAAAACTTTAAATATTCTAAGTCGCGACTTAACTTTTATTGATTCAGAAAAGTCAATGGAACATGCACAAGAGGCACTCCGATTATCCCTGACATACAATTACAAGTTAGGAGAAGGGTATGCTTATCTGAATTTAGGGAGTCTTTATGTCCTCAATGAGATCTATATTTTAGGGATGGATTATATTCAAAAATCTCTAACTATTTTTAAAAATAAAAACGATTCTAAAGGGCTGGCTAATTGCTACATTTCACTTGGTCTGCTTTATGGAGATTTACAAAACTTTGAAGAACAAATTAAATACTATAAACTTTCATTCGATATTTTTAATAAGCTGAATATTCCTGGTCGTATTGCTGTTTCCGCTCATAATCTTGGAGAAAGTTACTATTATAACAAAGACTATAAAAATAGCAGGAAAATGACGCTTTTATCTATAGATATAAGTGAACCTATAGGACATTTACCGTTGCTCTCTTCTTGTTATAATGTAATGGGCCGTGTTGAATTTTCTTCTAAAAATTACGATAAATCAGAAGTTTATTTTCAAATGGTTCTTGATATTTATCGAAAATCAGGTGAAGGTTCTCATAAAATTACCACTTTACAATCTCTAATAAGTCTTGCTGAAATTTATAAAATCAGAAAACAAAGTGATACACAAATTAATTTTTTAAACCAAGCTGCGGAATTTGCTCAAGCATACGATTTGCCTAACTATTTGCCTATAATTTATCATGAAAAAATTCTATTATACTCAAAAGAGAACAACCATAAAATGGTGCAAAAGTCTATTATAGAGCAGAATAAAGTTTCAGAAAATACTACGCTAAGAGGCATAAAAGATAAAACAGATCTGGTTAAATCTTCTCTCCTGTTATATTCCCTTGAAAAAGAAAATAAGTTATTAGAGCAGATTGAACTCAAACAAGAGCAGGAAATAGAGAATAGAAATATACTACTTGTAATAGCGTTTATTTCGTCTATTACATTGGTTTTGTTCGTTAGAAAGTTAATTAGTGTAATGAAGGAAACTAAATTAACAAACAAGAAAATTAAGACTCAAAACACAGAATTACACTCCCTTATTTCAACGAGAAACAAGTTGTTTGCAATTATAGGCCATGATTTACGGGCCCCGATAGGTGGTTTTAAGCAATTAATTGACCATTTAGTTTCGAAAGACTTTGATTTGAATGATACAGAAACCCTTTCGAAATTATTACATTCTTTACAAGAAACGTCTACTACTAGCCATGAGTTACTAGAGAATCTTTTGTTGTGGGCAGGAACCCAGCAAAACGCTATAACCTTCTCTCCTGTAGACTCTAATTTTCATGAAATTACAACTAAAACGCTTATCTTACTTCAAGAGGTTTCTAGCCACAAAAAAATAACGATTTCTAATAAGGTTCCTGAAGGCCAATTTATATATGCAGATTCTAATATGATTACAACAGTTATTAGGAATTTAATTTCAAATGCAATTAAGTTTACACCAAATGATAAAAATATTTCTGTTTCTATAACTAAAAATGAAAAATCTTGGGTAATTCGCGTTGAAGATGAAGGTGTTGGAATTTCTGAAGAAAACAGAAATAAAATATTTGATTCAAACTCAAACTTTACAACATTTGGCACAAACAAAGAAAAAGGAAGTGGTTTAGGTCTTTTAATTTGTCAGGAATTTGTTAAAAAACATGGTGGCGAAATTTGGGTAGAAAGTGAAGAAGGTGTCGGTTCGTCATTTTTATTTTCAATACCTCTGAATACTTAAACGCAACCCTTTAAGAGATTTTACCTGTAATTTAATAGTTTGGTATTGATCTTAATTAAACCAAAATAGAAGCACTACAATCTAAAAGATTACGTGCCTAAATTAAAAGAGAAATCATTTTTTTAAACTTCGTGTTGCAAGAACTAAAAACCTTTTGTGCCATAGAATGGACAACTTTGTAGATAGCAGGTGCAACACTTGTATTTGAACGGCGTATTTTATTTTTTGAAATAGCCTTCTATTAATGCAAGTAGTTCTAATTTGTTTACTGGTTTTGAAATACAACTATTGCAACCTGCTTTAATTAGCTTTTCTTTGTCTGTAGTAAGTATCAAACCCGTCTGTGCTATTATAATCACTTCTTTATTAAATTCTCTAATTTGTTTGGCAGCTTCATCTCCATTTAACTTTGGCATTTGAATATCCATCAAAATTAAATCAATATCAGGATTATTCCGAGAAATCTCTACGGCTTCTACTCCTGTTTTTGCTCTAAATATTTCTTTACTATCTTCTCTAAAGATAATTGTTAAAAGCATTGCTGATACTTCATCATCTTCAGCAATTAATATTTTTAGTCCAGAGACTTTAAGGTTTTTTATCATTTTTATTTCGTTTCAATAATGTATGGCAGCGTAAAATAAAACACAGACCCTACTCCTTCTTTACTTTCTACCCAAATTTTTCCACCAAGAAGCTGCACGTATGCTTTCGAAATAGACAAGCCTAAACCTGCACCTTGGTAAGCCATTTCACCTGCAATGTCTGCCTGTATAAAACGATCAAATATTGGCAATTGTCTGTCCTTGGGGATTCCAATTCCTGAATCTTTCACGTAAAACAGCAATTCTGAAGTGCCATTTTCTTTTTTTAAGGTATACCCTAACTCTACACTTCCTTTTTCTGTAAATTTAAGGGCATTTTTAACAATATTGGTAAGGATTCCGTATATTTTTTCTCCGTCTGATTGAATAAAAGCATCTTTATTTACTAAAGATTTTTTTATTAAAAAACGCAATCCTTTTTTTTCCATTTCAGGTTTAAAAAAGGCAAAAACAAAATCAATTTGTTCATTAATATTCGCTTTCTGAATATGTACTTCCATAAGCCCAGATTCTATTTTTGAAACACTCACAATATCATTCAAAATATTAAGCATGCGTTTGCCACTTTTTTCTATAATACCAATATATTGCTGTTGCTCTTTTCCAGAAAGGTTGGGGGTTTTAAGGAGGTCTGAAAAACCAAGAATTCCGTTCATAGGTGTACGAATTTCATGAGACATGTTAGACAAGAAAGCAGATTTTAAACGGTCACTTTCTTCAGCTTTTTCTTTGGCTTTGATTAACTCGTGTTCAATGAGTCTTTCTTTTGTAATATCTCGCGCAGTGGCATAGGTGTTTTTTTCTTCTTTACTAAAAGAAGCACTCCAAGACAATAAGCTATAAGTATTATTTTTACACAGGTACCTATTTTCAAAATTAAGAGAAGAACCCAGTTTCGTTTGTCTTTCTATTTCATCGAGTGTATTTTGTTTATCATCAGGGTGCACAAACTCTATAAAGGGTTTTGCTGTAATTTCTTTTTCTGAATACCCAAGTAATTTGGTTGTGGCTGGGTTTGTTGCTAAGAAAGCACCATTTGGTTCTGCAATTACCATAATATCTGGAGACACTTTAAAGAAGTTCAAAAACTGTTCTCGTTCTTTATTTACTCTAATTAACTCTTGTTGTGTATTGTTTTGTTTTGTGATGTCTCTTATTATGGATGTTATTTTACTTATTTTCTTACCTTTTCGTTGAATATTTACATTCCATTCTGTTTCTAGTACTTCTCCTGAAATATTTATTTGCCTGTTTTCAAAATGAAAATTATTATTTTTTGAATGTTGCCATTTTGTGAATTTAGTTTTCGTATATTCCTTATCTTTTGGATGTATAAAGTCAAAAACTGAAGTACCCAAACATGCTTCAGGTGCCAACCCATAGAATTTTTTAGAGGCATGATTAATAAATAATATTTTGCCTTTTCCGTCAACAACAGAAATCAAATCGCTACTGGTCTCCACAACATCTCTATAAGATCTTTCGCTTTCAAGTAATGTTTCGTTTTGTTTTTTAACCTCTTGCTCAGTAATTTTACGATTGTTGATGTCTCTACAGACTTTCACAATTTCTACGACTTCTCCGGCTTCATTTTTAAATGGATAGATGTATTCTGAAAACCATTTTTTTTGTCCTAGCCAGTCAAGATGCACTTCTATCGACTCACTTTTACCCGTGTTCTTTACTTTATCAAACGCTGCCATAAGTGCGTCAGAAACCTCTTTTTCAAAAAGATCTTGGGGCATTTTACCTACAATGTCTTGAGGTGATATTGCATAGCATGTTGGGCCGTTATAATATAAATATTTACCATCTGGCTCATGTATGGTAATCATATCTTCAGATGCTTTTAACAGCATGTTGTAATGATTTAACAGCTTGTTTTGATTTTTTTCTGATTTTAATTGAAGAATTATTAGCTCTAAGTCTTCGTAAGTAGGTTTTTGATTTTGTGCCATAATACTTTAGGGAGGAATTAGTAGTATCGTTAATGTATTGCGGTTGGATTTAGTTGTCCATATTCTCAAATATAGTTAATTTAAAAGGGCTTTTGGGTGTTTTGATGTTATTTATTGCTAGGAGTCCCTTTGTATCGTGACTTTATAAAGATTTAATTTTGTTAATGTTTAGAAGAGTATACGGCTATATAAGTTGTAAATATTAAATGAAATTATCTTAGAGAAAAAAAGAACTTACATTAAGATTGTCTCTTATTGCCTAAGTAGTCCGTTTATCTAATAAAAATAACGGTTACTCATTATTTATAAGTTCTTTAAAATAAATCAAATATCTTTAATTTAATTTTAGGCACGTTGTAAAAGAGTATTATTAACCACGCTTAACTTAATTACCAATGGGACAAAATTTTCTCCAGATGCCAAAGAAGTTACCATTGAATTTTCTTCTAAAAAAGAGAACATTATTATTTCAGTGATAGATTATGGCATTGAAATCTCTAAGTTAGCTCTTGAAAACATATTTAAACCCTTTACTAGAGGAGAAAATGCTTACTTAATTCAAGGCACAGGACTTGGTTTATCTACTGTAAAGGAATTCTTAGACCTTATGAAAGGAGAAATAACGGTGCTAAGTACCCTTAAGTAGAACGAAATTTACTGTAAAAATCCCCAAAATTTATTCACGTTATACACTTATACTTAGATGAGTGAAAAAATTAAAATCCAGCGAAATAGCTGGAGTATTCATTTATACCTTATCATGAATTTTCACATGATTGCCGTCATTCCAGAGTGTTAATACATCTGTGGCAACAGCAGCTCCGCTTCCTGCTGCAATGGCAAACTGACTTCTACAGCCAGCAATGGTGCCGCAGCAATAAAGTCCTTTTTTAATAAAGCCCTCTTTATTTATAAGCTGAATTCTGTCTTTTTCTGGATTTGCTTTTTTGTGAGGCTCCATAAAATTTTCTAAACCCTCTATTGAAAAAGGTTTGGAGTAATTTAAGGCAACAATTACAATTTCAGAGGTATACACGCCTTTATTGGTAACTACTTTATAAGCGTCATTAAAAGAAGCTATAGAAATTACCTTTTCATTTTCTATTTGAGAAACAGCAGGGTATTCATTCGCTAATTGTTGTTTTCCTTCAATTAAAATATCTTTTCCTAATGTTTTAGGAGCCAAGCCCAAAACATTATGAAACAAGGCATTTTGTAAATGAGAGGTTTTTTGGTGCAGTACAATTCCAATTTTTTTATCAATGGCAAAAGGTTTCTTTTGGGCAGAGCCTAAAACTAAGGCACATTGCAAACCCGCAACGCCACCACCAATAATTAATACATTAAAATCCATTTTAAAATAATTCTTTAATGTTGGTTGCAAATAATTTTACAGAAATGGCTAACAAGATGACACCAAATATTTTTCTAATGATTAAGATTCCGTTTGGACCAATAATTTTTTCAATTTTAGAAGAGGTTTTTAAAACAACATAAATTAAAAAAACGTTTAATAAAACAGCAATAATTATATTTTCTATATGAAATTCTGCACGCAAAGAAAGCAATGTTGTCAAACTACCTGGTCCTGCAATTAAAGGAAAAGCTAAAGGGAAAACAGTAGCCGTAATCGTAGCGGCATTTTCATCTTCTTTATAAAGCGTAATTCCTAAAATCATTTCTAAAGCAATAAAAAACAAGATAAAAGACCCAGCAACTGCAAAAGAGTTTACATCAATACCAATTAAACCTAACAAACTTTGTCCTAAAAAAAGAAAAATAATCATAATAACACCTGCAATTATAGACGCTTTTTCAGATTGAAGATGCCCTACTTTTTTTCGCAAATCTATAATAATTGGTATGCTTCCTACAATATCTATTACGGCAAATAATACCATAAATGCAGTAACTATTTCTTTAAAATTAAAATTCATGCTGTCTTTTTTTCGTTTTACAAAATTAGTTAACTAAGTTTAGCAAAGTGTAAATTTAAAGTAAATAATTATCTTATTTTTGCTACATGTTTCAATTAGGAAAAACAATAGTTTCAGAAGATATTATAGAAAAAGATTTTGTGTGTAATCTTGCGGCTTGCGGTGGTGCTTGCTGTGTAGATGGAGATGCTGGTGCACCTTTGGAAGAAGAGGAGGCTAAAATTTTAGAAGAAATATATCCGAAGATAAAGCCCTTTTTAAGAAAAAAAGGGATTGAGGTAATAGAGAAAGAAGGTGTTTGGATTAAAAATGAATGGGGAGAATTAGAAACCCCTTTAATTAATAATGCAGATTGTGCTTATGTAATTTTCGATGAAAAGAATAAAACCTTGTGTGGTATTGAAGAGGCATATAATTCTGGCGCAATAGATTGGAAAAAACCAGTTTCTTGTCATTTATACCCTATAAGAGTAAAAGATTATAGCGAGTTTTCTGCCGTGAATTACCACAAGTGGGAAATTTGTGATGATGCTTGTACGCTAGGAAAAGAACTGCAAGTGCCCGTACATAAGTTTGTTAAACAGGCTTTGGTTCGTAAGTTTGGCCAAAATTGGTATGATGAGCTAGAAAAAGTAGCAGCGAAACATTTAGAGTAAAATTTATTTTTTAGAAAAGAATCCCAACAGCATTAAAGAAATTTGATGCTGTTTTTTTGTGGCATGTTCTTTGGTTTGGTATCGGTATAACCTTTAAAAACATCTAATTATGAAAAATTTAAAAAAGTTACCTAGCAAACAATTAGAAAAGTTCTCTAACATTTTTACACAGTTAGGCCTTGTTTTAGTGCTTTTTGTGGTTTACATTTCTTTAGAGCACAAAACCGAAGACAAAACGGTGAAAGACCGCGGTTTTGATTTTCATTCTGAAGTCTATCAGTTTACACCAGATACCGAGATTATTTTCAGAAAAGAATTAAAAAAAAGTATTCCAAAAATAGTCACTGCTGAAATTGATGTTTTTATACCTGATGCACCCATTGAAAAAGGGGAAAATGAAGAGATAGAAATGAATATCGTTGCCGAAAAAGCACCTTCTGTTATTTTGAATGCAGGCGATATTTTTGTTCTTAATATTCCAGATGAAGATCCAATCATAGAAGATGTGTCTTATATTATGATTCAGAATGCACCCGTTTTTAAAGGGTGTGAAGGATTGTCTAAAACAAAGAATAAAGTATGTTTTGATAAAAAAATGAAACTGTTTGTGCAAAGAAATTTCAATGCAGGTTTGGCAAATGAATTAGGTTTAAACGCTGGGAAGTATAAAATTCAGACACAATTTTTAATAGATGAAAAAGGAAATGTTATCGATATTAAAATTAGAGCACCGCATATACAGTTAGAAAAGGAAACAGCAAGACTTATTAAGAAGCTTCCAAAATTCACACCAGGACAGCAACAAAATAGGTTTGTAAGAGTACGGTATGTATTGCCCATTTCTTTTAGGGTAGAGTAAAAAGTAAAACCCAACCAAACGGTTGGGTTTTTTGCTACGTGCAATTTAGATTTTGTTACTTTTGTGAGATGAAAATTAATCAATATTTAGATGCAACTTATTTAAAAACTGCCTTACAAGCCGGTATTTCTGAGCAAGAAAATCTACAAAAAGTACTGCAGCTTGCAGAAGAAGCTATTAGCTACGGTTATAAGTTGGTGATGATTCGTTCAAAGTATATCTCAAAATTAAAAGCCACTTTAACTTTGGCAAACGCTAAGGTTTTAATTGGAACTGTAATCGATTTTCCTGAAGGAGATGCATCTATAGAGCAAAAACTACAAGAAGCGAAGAAGGCAATTAACCTTGGCGCAGACGAGCTAGATTTTGTAATCAATTACAAAGCATTTAAAAAAGGAAATATAGATTTGGTCACAAAAGAAGTAATTGCTTGCGTGTCTCTTTGTTTAGCGCATGATAAAATTGCAAAATTTATTATAGAGGTTGCGGCACTATCAAATGAAGAAATAATTGTAATTTCACAACTGCTGAAGCAAGTTGTTTTACAAGAGTTTGGAGAAGAAAACGCAAAAAATGTTTTTGTAAAATCTTCTACAGGTTTTTTTAAAACGGAGGTGAATGCTCCAAACGGAGCTACTTTAGAAAATATGATGTTGATTGCTAAAAACGCAAAACCATTAAAAATTAAAGCCGCAGGAGGTGTAAGAGATTACGAGACTGCATTAAAAATGATTTCTTTAGGAGTAGATAGAATAGGTACATCTTCATCAAAAGAGATTATTAATAAAGAATAACACTTAAACCAAAGCTACTAATTTTGAAAGATTTTTTTGCACACGAAACAGCTGTTATAGATGCAGACTGTACCATTGGGAAAGACACTAAAATATGGCACTTTAGTCATATCATGGCGCATTGTATTATTGGTGAAGCCTGTAATATTGGACAAAATGTAGTGGTTTCTCCACAAGTAATTTTAGGAAAAAACGTAAAAGTGCAAAATAATGTTTCTATCTATACAGGTGTAATTTGTGAAGACGACGTTTTTTTAGGACCTTCTGTGGTTTTTACAAACGTTATAAATCCTAGAAGTGCTATTAAAAGACAAGAGGAATACCAAAAAACCATTGTAAAAAAAGGAGCAAGTATTGGTGCAAACGCTACTATTATTTGTGGCAACAATATTGGTGCATATGCTTTTGTTGGTGCAGGTGCTGTGGTTACTAAAGAGGTTTTTCCTTTTGCATTGGTTGTTGGCAACCCTTCTAAACAAATAGGCTGGGTTAGCGAATATGGGCACCGATTAGACTTTAATGAAAAAGGTTTTGCAATTTGTAAAGAGAGCAAACAAGAATATTTATTAAAAAAAAATATTGTTGTAAAGGTGTAAAAACATTAAACATATTTATTTTAAATATTTATACAATACGTTGCTGACGCAGGTTTTTTTGCAAGTATTTTATGTATAACTGTCTTGATAAGAAAATGATAGGTTGTTTGTAATTGCTTCATTTAGTGTGGTTTTCTGTTTAAACTCAGATAAAAGAATTGAATTTCGATTTATTTTTTAAATTTTATTTATTTATTGCTTTTTATCTAGAATAAAGACTATCTTTGAAACGTGATTCTTTTTAAGGATCACACTTTTTCTTTTTCATAGCAATTTTCCCACTCAATTTATTGAGTGGGTTTTTTTTATTTATTTAACATCAAAAGCTTCAAAAAGGATGGTAAATTCATATTTATCAAATATCTTTGCAAGCTAACTACGGTGACATGAATACAGCTGTTATTTCAGACAATAAAACATCTATGAATACTATTATTTCAGACTTCAAACAGCTTACCAAAGTTGGCTTGTCTTTAAGCGTTGTGTTTTCTTCTGTTGCGGGGTATTTGTTAGCGGTAGAAACAATCAATTATTTTATACTATTTCTTTTATCTATTGGTGGTTTTTTTATGGTTGGTGCTTCTAATGCATTCAATCAAATTATAGAAAAAGACACAGATGCTATTATGAAACGTACGCAAAACAGACCTTTACCAACAGGTAGAATGTCTGTAAACGTAGCATTAACTATCGCTATTTTATTTACCGTTTTAGGTATTTCAATATTATATAGTATCAACCCTAAATCGGCCTTATTTGGTGCGATTTCAATATTTTTATATACCTGTGTTTACACACCTTTAAAAGCGGTAACGCCTTTAACTGTTTTTGTAGGCGCAATACCAGGTGCAATTCCCTTTATGTTAGGTTGGGTTGCCGCAACTAATAATTTTGGCATCGAAGCAGGGTTTTTATTTATGATTCAGTTTTTCTGGCAATTTCCACACTTTTGGGCAATTGGCTGGTTACAGTTTGAAGAATATAAAAAGGCAGGTTTTAATATGTTACCGATGGGAACCAAAGACAGAGGCGCCATTAAGCAAATTATTTTTTATACGGTAATAATGATTTTAGTATCTATAGCACCCGTTTTAAAAGTCTCAGGTGCATTTTATATTTATCCAGCAACCGCAGTGATTATTGCTTTGTTAGGTATTGTAATGCTGTATTACGGGGTACAACTTTATAAAAGTGAAGAGAATATAGACGCAAGAAAATTAATGTTATCCAGTGTTTTGTACATAACGCTTGTACAAATTATATACGTAGTAGATAAATTTTTACATTAAAAAAGGAAGATGGTAGAACAAACATTAGAACAAGAAAAAACCGTAAACAGAAGAAAGTCTGCGAAACCAATGTTATGGGTTTCTATGATAAGTATGGTGATGTTTTTCGCAGGTTTAACAAGTGCATACGTAATTAGTATGGAAAGAGACGATTGGGTAACTTTTGATTTGCCAGATGCGTTTTATATAAGTACCTTTTTAATTGTTGCAAGTAGTATTACAATAATGCTGTCTCAACGGTTTTTAAAACAAGATAAAAGGCAGCTTTCTCTTTTACTATTGGTGGTTACATTGTTTTTAGGAATTGGCTTTATTTGGCAACAATATGAAGGCTTTAATGAGCTTAAAAGTTTGGGCTTGTATTTTACCGGTCCAGGAAGCACAGTCTCTACTTCTTTTATAATTGGCATTACATTAATGCACGTTTTACACTTGTTGGCAGGGGTAGTTGTGCTTTTTGTTGTTATTTATAATCATTTTAAATATAAGTACAAACCAAATGATTTGCTGGGGTTTGAACTCGGTGCAATCTTCTGGCACTTTGTAGATATACTATGGATTTATCTATTTTTCTTTTTCTATTTTATTAGGTGATGAAAAATGATTAATTTTGCAAAACTATTTTTAACATTCAATCAATAGAATACATTTATGGAAGCA
>Ga0075446_10000350_pt1 | contig 19059 bp, 4 predicted proteins | sample CoawatmetaG05DNA_FD_71590 | JGI IMG/M metagenome (GOLD analysis project Ga0075446, IMG submission 71590) | Marine microbial communities from the West Antarctic Peninsula - Coastal water metaG058-DNA | ecosystem: Environmental > Aquatic > Marine > Coastal | place: Atlantic Ocean: West Antarctic... | reverse complement strand
GGCAGTAGGAACGAGGACAGTAAATGCATCGTTATGTTGAACAGTTCCGCCTGTTATTTTTAGCGCATCTATTGCCGAGGCAGCGGCAACGGATCCCGCTTCTGATCCGAAATATCTCAATGGTCCTGCGCCTAGATTCGCAATAAATGAAACAACTTGGCTGGACGAAAGGAACGTTATATCGGATGAAGCCTCGCTGGCATTTGATGGATCTGGTGTTTCATACCCGAATGGTGCCTGTGTTGCAGACGCAGTAATCCAAGCATATTGAAGATCACTTTGTGGTATCATGTGCTGAACCCAGTAATTGTCATATACGCTTGATGTTATAACTGATTCTGCTGTGCTATAAATCCCTGCCTCTGAAAGTTTTATTCTTTTTGCGCCATTCCTTTGTGTTTTGTGATAAGATGCCGATGGGTCTCCATAAACACTGTCGTATCCGCCGAAAGCGCTATGTTGGGTTAGCCATTTTTTAAGCGGCTGTCTAACGGTTAGATTTCTAAATGGAAGAGCATTGTATGCAGAAAAAGTTTCCGATTGGTAGTCTAAAAAACCCGGACTATTAACTTCTGGACCACCGGGGGCTGAAAAGCGACTAACCATGATGCTGGCGTGTTTCCCCCTATCGGGAACGGTGTAATCCTTCAATCCTAAAGTGGCAATAGAAGACACTGATGATGTTGGAACACCGTTGTTTTCTGCAAGATATCTGTTGTTGATGTCTCTGCCAGATATTTGAACAATCTCATAGTTTTGGGCGTAATTACCCATACTAACTAATGAACCATAGCTGCTGGTAAATGTTGCAGTGGTTGTTTTGATGTTCTTTATGTTAACTGGACTCTTTGCTATAAAGTCTCTAGAGAAATCCGCTCTCGGAAATGAGGATCCGAAATAGCTTGGATTAACTATGGTATAATAAAAATTGCCTCCTGCGGGAGTTGGTATTATATACCAACCTTCTGGTCGAACATCTTTTCTTGGTTCGCTTGGACCACTAATCTGCACTGGTTTATAAGAAAAGCCAGCATTTCTGTATTGACTTCCGCCAACATGTTGTCGCGTAAATGGACCTTGGGCTGGCACTTCCTTAATATCTAGATAATAATCTCTGTGATGATCTGGACCTACTTGATATCCAGTTGGGACACCAGTGGCAGCAGTGGTAACACTTGAAGAGAAATAAGTATATGGAGACACCAATCCACTAGAATACTTTGATTGAGTGTTTGTTGAGTCGCTTAGTTGTACTTGATAATCTGCTTTTCTTTTAAGATTAGGATTAGTTTTTGCATCGCTGCAAACTACACTACCAGTTGTAAATGTCGTTGTGTTAAAAGTTAATGTTCTTGTATTTGCGAAAGGCTGCGTTTCGGTCATAACAACCGATCTTTTATTGTATTTAGTCTTTAATATGCCACCACCCTCAATTCCACTGATTCTGTAAGGAGAGCTGAATTTCCTATTGAACACCTGTAGCGAAGCAGAATGAATCATTTTTCTGCTTGTGTCGACACCTGCATTTCCAGTTTCTAAATAAGATTCTCCTCTAGATGCTTTTTTGTTCCACCACAAGCAATTATCTTGCTGGGGAGCAGCATCGATTCCGCCAGCTAACTTGCCACCTGTAAGAGCGCTCTCGTTAACGAGTACTGTTCCGACCGAATCAGCAATTGCAATCTGGTTTCCAGCGGTGCCTACATTATCCGCAGCTAAGGTGGCATAGCTTTCCACGCTTGTTGTTCCATTGCTAGCTGTAATACCTTTGATACCAACTGTGGTGCCACTTGTGATGCCGGAGCCAAACTTCACTTTTGAGGTGTCAGAAGTACCATTGATTGCAAGTTTTAAATTTGTGATCTTATTAAGGTCGGTGCCGGTTAAGTGCCAGTGAATTTGATTTGCACTTGGGGTGCTCCCCATAGATGTTCGTGCGAGAACTGTAGCAGTGATACCTAACCCACCTGCGGCAGTGGGAACGAGGACAGTAAATGCATCGTTATGCTGAACGGTTCCACCTGTTATTTTTAGTGCGTCTATTGCGAAGGCAGAGGCATCATCTACCGAAATGGGAGCGTGTCCAAATTGCCAATCATAAAGAAGTTCATTGATGCTTCTCATGGAACCAGTCGGGTCATTAGAGCCGAATTCAAATGTTGGGAACTTGTGCACATACTTATTTCTTTCGAAAATGTGACTCTCAACAATATTTTTCACGCCTTCAATCTGTGAAGACGCTGGCACAATCTGATTGACCATCTGTCCAACAGCACTATCAAGCCATTTAAAATACTCCAAATACTTATCTAAATCTGGTGTGTTTCCAATTCTCTCAAAGAAAATTTCTCTTATCTTTGTTAGAAGCTTGTAGCTTGGTCTATATTTGTTAATCGGATCTCCAATGAGATTCTCTAGCCCACTGGCTTCTGCGGAACATGCCAAAAAATTAAGCATTTGTTCTGATATCGCCTGATACATACTTTTCTCAACCGCAAAGCTGAATTTAACTGGTCTGGTTCTGGGGGAGAAGAATTCTTGGTCTCTTGTTAGGATCTTCACAGTATCAGAGACATCTAAATTCTCAGGAACCTGCTGCTTGTAGCTATAAACATATTGTTTTGATATAGCGTTCGTGTTTGATGGATAGAAATACAGCCCTCTTCCAGTGTGTTGTTTGAGCAATAGGTCTGACAAATCTCCCCTAAATTTGCTATCAGCAGATCCAGATGATAAATCTTGTACAACAAATTCGCCATCAGCATCCGCCCCAGTCACCGTATCAAAATTCCAATTTAAAGCCAAAGTCCTTATTTTTGGAATGTCAACTTTGTAGTTTTGGAACAAATAGGCACTTTCCATGGGGTCAAAAAGACCATAATTGGAAGAATCAATAGCATGAGATATAATTTCGTCCTTTTCCAATGGTAAAGCCCAATATCTACAGGATGATATCTTTGTGTTCGTGCCCACAATTAAGGATCCTGTGTAATTTGTTCTGTGGGATCCAACATATAATCTTTTTTTGCTAGCTAAAAACTCATTTCCAGATGAGACAGACCCAGTTAAAACAAAGCTATCCACTACTATATCAGCTTGTGTGTTATATCCGTGAAATTCTACACCATATCCAGACGTTCCAGAAACTATTCCTAAATTAGGATAAGTTGATGGTACGACTTTCACAGCAAAATGCCACTTTTCATCCTCATATACATCTTCAAAGAAGCTCGACGTTAAATAAGGAATTGCTGCTACAGTGGTAGAGTTAATATTTGTCCCAGTCAATACAAATTTGACTTGATTTGAATTATATTGCTCCCCAATGTTTGTGTTTTGATTTCTGACAGCGTAAACTTGGAAACTTGCGTAATCATTGTCAGCCCAAGTTGTATCTCCTTCATCTTGTGGCTGTATGGTTGCCCCGTGCATCCCGAAAAGAGATGCGGATATAGGGGAATACTCTACGTCAGCTTTTCTTGGGTTATTAAGATCTAATTTTTTAGGAAATATTACATCTGTTTCGACAGTAAAGCCGATCTCTGCATCAAACCCTGCTGATTTGTTGCTGCCTGTGATATACATAGCAGAGTTTAAATTTGATGAAGCCGTGCTTTGATATACCAGCGCATTGAAATTACTAGCTGTTGCGAAGTTGGCAAAGTTTTTAGTTATTATCTTTGGAGTAATCGACTGATTTAAAGTGATATCAGCATTGTTTGCATAAAAAGATAGTGCATACAAGTCGTCGTCGACACCAAAACACCTAACCAAATTCCTTATTGATTTTTCTGTACCTTTTGACTTATTAATAAAATTAAGATTATTATAAATGTTTGTATATATTTGATTTTTTACATTTACTAGTTCTGTTTTATACTCACGAACATCGTCCCTGTTGGCAAAAAATGGCAATACATCTGCTGTAGAAAACAATTCTGGTGCTATGAAACCTCTAGATTCTAGAAGTCGACCCGCGAAAGGAATGGGCTTGTGGGCGCTTCCAGAAACACTTCCACTTACATATGAATGGTTTTTTATCTTCGGAAGTTGTTCCGTCTGAATGTAAAGTTCATCGAAATAACTCGCGACAATTTGAGTTAATTTCTTAATCGAAAAGCGGTCTTTGTCTGAATCTTCATCTAAAATCCATTGCGGCATCAATCTGTATGCGCCCATACTATTTCTATTGTCATACTCAAGACCTTCGGCTACTTTTTCATTCATTAATGAAACAACTGATGGGTGATTGTTGTATATGATTGGATCTTTGAATTCTCTTTCTGCTGCGCTGGCGCTCACCATAGCTGAACCGACAAAACGAATTGGGGGACTTTGAGTATAGGTGTTATAGTTTTCATATACACCATTGGACACTCTTCCTGAGTAGTCTAAAACGCTCTTATCTTGTGTTGCAACACCCGTTATACCTTCATTAAACTTGTAATATACTCCTAAATTAACTGGATTGGATGAGCCACTAAACTTTGAATTTTTTGACCCATAGTCTGTGTTTGTTCCGCCCGCAACTTGAGTAAACCAATTTAAATTAATATCTTTTTCGTTTCTAGCTGTTTTCCAGAACCTAAATTCATCAATTAAAGACCCAGAGAGTGATCCAAATCCGTTGTCAGCAATTGATGATACAAAATTTGCTGCCGGACCATATCGATATGATCCAATGTTCGCATTAAATGGACCTTCTTTAACTTCCGATATTTGAGACCCAGAATGAACCGAATCTATCAAATTTCCATTAATATAAAGATTAAATAATAGGTGATCCGATCCTGTTGGATTATTTTGTGCGACAAAAGCATAATGATTCCAATCTGCTAGATCGATATTATATGTACCAGAAAGAGTTGTTGGACCAATTGGAACTCTTTCAGCACCTGTATTCCCAGACATATAAGTGATGTGAAACACAGAGTTATCTACGTAAGAACCGTTTAGTGTTTTGTTGAGCCTTGTTTCAATTAAAAAACGTCCGTATGTCCCACTTGAAGTTTTACTCGTTCCCTCGTTCCACAAATCAAAGTATGCATGAGAGGGAGATGTTTGGCTCTTCGATGGCTCTATTGGCAGTTTCATCCAAAGCTCAACTGTATTGCCTCTTGGTCCGTCGATTGTTAAGTTCTGTGCCTGACTACTTGTCGAATTAAAGATGTTGGCTTTTTGTTCTGGATTCTTGAAGTCAATCTTTCCGGAGTATGTTGTGTCGTAAGCCGGTGCTTTCGGACCATGTGGTCCACCTTTTATAGAAATGATCTGCGGATTGACTGACTTTATAAATTTATCTGTAGCATCTTGGGAGACAGTCCCGTCACCATTGAAGTATGCTCCAATTGTGATGTATCCGTTAGTCCTAGGATATTCATACTCTAAGAAATAATTGTCAAAGTAAGAGGAGGAATTGTGCCAGCTATACTTTTCCTGCAACGATCCGTCATAAGGATAGGTTCTGTAAATGTTATGAATGGCTTTTTTGTAATATTCTTCAGCAGAACCAAATTTAGCAAAGTTAGATGGATTTGAAAAGTCTATATTTGGCTTAAACCTTCCCCTGTCTTCGAGAAAGGCATCCACGTAATTCGGGGATTCTACCTCCCTTGAAATACTATCCAAACTAGAAGAGATTAAACTTTTATTGGGTCTTCCTCTTTTTTGAGACTTAAAAAGGCTTTTTACATCTTTTGTCGACATTACTCTTCTACCTTAAATTTAAAAACTTCTTTTTGATACCTATAAGACCCGTTACTGTAATAAGCAAATTTTAATCCGTATTCATATCCTGATTGCAACAAGCTCATGTCTAAATCAAAATAATTCCCAGAAATATCGTAAGATAAACGAGTATATGAACCTGCTGACCCGTCAGCTAGGGGAGACAAAGCAGAGCCGGTTCCATACGTAATTACTGTATATTCGTCTGATGTTCTATATAAACTATAATATGCGTCTTCAACAACTTCACTAGGGAATTCAGATTGCATTGCAGTATAATTATTTGGATTCCAGTCCTTGGATCTAACGAACAATCTAAATCTTGCCTCTTCCTCCCTAGAGTAAGAAGGTCTTAGGTTGTTAATAGTCGTAACATAGTCAGGATCAGGATTGTAATTTGAAGCATTGACAGATGATACTGTTATTCCTGAGCTAGTGTGGTAAGAAATTACATCATTAAAGTGCCATGCCGCGTATACTGTATCAAGTGAGTGCGACATTGCTAGAGACGCTGTATATATACCCGTGACGGCTCCCTGTGGTCCGTTATAAATGCCGCCCGTTGCATTAAGAAAATTAGCGGTCGTTACGTCTCCGCCTTTTGGTAATGCTAGTTTATCGTATATGTTTCCTGCTGAATTTGAATACAAACTAACATGGATCACATTCGTATCTGTATGAATTGCATGCGTGGCTGGTATATTTTGTAATTGACCGCGCACATAATTGTATAAATATATTGTGTTAAGATTATCTTCTCCAGTGGCTAAAGAACTGCTTTGGGCAAAATTTGCTGCACTATCCTTTATAGAGGAATCCCACCTAGCTTCCAAATTTGGTCTAAGGAAGAAGTATTCGCTTGATCTAGCAAAGAATTTCTTGGTGTAGTTTGATGCAGATCCTGTTTCAAAACTCGAAGACATAAAGACTCCTAATCCGTAGTTTGGGATTCCTGTTCCGTTGACAAATTTATTTGAACTAACAAGACCGTTTGTTCCAATCGATCCGGTTATCACAAGGTTGCCGGGGCCACCAACAGTATTTCCAGCCAAGCCTAAGTCGTCTTGGGTAAGAGTGAGATAATCTGTTCCGGTATCGTTGGTAGTGGCAGTTGTCCTAAGTTCGGGCACATTATTCACTGATGCTATTATTTTAGTTGCTATAGCCGCGACAGATCCTAGACCACTCAGTCCTATTATTTTATGCTCTCCAATTGCTCCCAGACCTTCCGTTGTTACATCTTTATCAAATTTAAAAATAACGGTAGTGCTTTGAGAATCTACAAGGGTAAACTTCTTATCATCTAGGTTTGCAGAGGTTGCTGAACTATGTACTTGCACTGCTGCGGATGCTTTTACTCCTCCAGTCATCCAGTCCTCAACAGCGTTGCTGATATCTACTGAGAGATCTTCTGTTCCGTCTGTAAATGAAGTTGTGTATACTGGAGATAGGATGCTTTCTGCGAAATCGCCACCCTCTGTTAGCCAAGTAGAATTGCCATCTCCGAGTGCACCTTTTCTTATCCAATTTGATCCAGTGCCCTCGTAGGTCTCGTCTGAATAATTATCTAAGTCAAGACCGCGACCTTCTTGCCAAGATCCGGAACAAACTTTGATGACCATTTTAAAGTCTTTTGGCAATGTATAAGAGTGTGGTGCGTTATGCAGATTTATATACCAATCTACATTTCCACTAGAGGGAATAAGACCGTCTGTTCTATCCTGATTAAGCTTATCGATATCAAACTGGATTAATATTCTTGATTTCTCAGAAGACATGCCAGAAGACGCAGATGTTTGTCCGACAATATAAAAAGATTCAAGGACATCTGCTGAACCCATGTTGGATCCAGTACCCTTTGTCTGTAGGTTCTCTTTTAAAGCATCTGTTATTGTGTTATCTGATGTCGCAATATATCTTTTAATAGCCATTAAATAATACTCCCCACTATATCTTCTGAAGGGGATTTTATCTCAAATATGTAATTTTCTGGTGCCATGATCATTCTACCATCAGGAGAAATATATTTATCAACATTAAAGCCAACATCAGAATATGCAGCACCCGTTTGCTGGACCACTCTCACTTCTCCCACATCCAAAACACTATCAATATTTTTTAAAACTTGAAATATATCAGAATAGTTAAATGGCTCTCCAAATTCAAATTTATTTCTAGAAAATCGTGCAGACAAAGCAGCGTTCGCTTGTGATAAAGCACTAAATCGGTTTTCTTCCCTATCTATCATAATCTCATATTGAATGGAGAGGTTAACTATCTTGCCATCTAAGATGTCAATTGTGTCGTTAATCATTTTATAGTTTATTATCCAAGTTTTTAAATTATTTTTCAAAGTTGTCGGAGTTGTGATCAAATCTCCGTTTTGATTTTCAGAAACAAGATATAAATTTAAGTTTCTCTTAAAAGAATCCTTATCTTGAACAATGTTGACCCTTTTAACCGACCCAAACTTTCCGGGCATATTGTAAATAAGAGCTTTATAGTCTTCTTTGGTTACTGCTCTATTTTGTGCGGCATATGCACCATATGCTCTTTGTTTAATTTCCTCAACTGAAGCTTTCGATGTATCACCAACGATTGGCTCTTCGTTTTCAAATTCTAAACTTGATATAACTTCTTTTATTCTTTGATCGGAAAGATTGGATGGGTTATTGAATTTGATGTTAACATCAGTTACTGAGACTAAAGAATCGGTTGATATATTGATATTGTTTAAACCGTTGGACCTGTATACAACTGCCAACGATGTATTTGACGGAGCAATACCTAGCTTATCAGTTTCAATTAATTGTGTTGGGTCAAAAGATCTTTCTGTGACATAGTTTTTGCCGTGCATATCTAGAATGACATTTGACGGATCGGATACAACGTCTGATGTTAGGTTGCTATCCGACCCAAATCCAAATTGAATCGTTGTTTCTGTCCCTACATGCTCAACAATAAATCTCCTTGGTACCGCTTTTGGCTTCATAATATAGGGTACCATGTTTCTGTCAGATGATTTATTTGTAATCGGAACATAAACTGTATCTTGGGTTAAATATTCGACTTCGAAGTATCGATTACCAGATGTATCTGTTATAGAGACAACTTCGGTTATGTTGTAATCATCCAAAGCAAATTTTGGAAATCTTTGATATTCTCCAACGCTTAGGTATTGAACCTTTAATTCTCCAGATTTCACTCTGCCCTGCGTTCTAACAGCATACTTTGTTGGCAGCCCTGTTGAAGAATTTGTAGCTCCAACTATTATTTCGTTATTGCTGTTAGCGAAATCAACATCTTCAATTAAAGTAAAAACTGCTCCGGAACTAGCTCCAAATTTAGTTCCGTTTTTTAACACAGGAGCATATCTTAAGTCAGGACCAATAGAGGTGTTAGAGGTTGGCAGCACAACGTATAATGTGACCATGCCTTCTGAATGTGCAGCACCAGTTTGCTTGTACCCCAATTGTTTCGCTAGTCTATTTACGTTTCCGTATTCTAACGCTGTATCTAAAAAAGATTCGTTAACTTGATAATCTAGATAAAATGAAAGAACATCACCAACATAAGCGGTCATGTCAAGCATCATAGAGCCGAATGATGCTTCACTGAAATCCTGATATGTGTCAGGATAGTATCTTTTGGCATAAGACTCCAAATCTAATTTAATAGATGAAAAATCCCTACTAGTATAATTTATTGGAGGTAATTTTACTTTTTTGCTCGCCATAAAACAGTTTTCCTTTTTCTTTTAGGTAATTAGTTCCCTTTATCTAAATTTAAAATTGTTGATTAACATTTATTTTTACGGAATCAGAAAAGTTTAATGGCTCAATAGTATATTCTATTACTATATTGAGACTATTGGCATCTATTTCGGCTGCACCACTAGATTGTGGCGTTGGACCAAATTGAATATTTCTTATCTGCAAATAAGGGAGAAATTTTCTTACTTGGGATCTTATCTCTGATGATACTCTGTTATTCAATTCAGGACCGTAGTTTTCAAATAAGAACCTATAAATCCCAACACCAAAGCCGGGAATCATAATTCTCTCCCCCGGATTTGTCAAAATTAACATTTTAAAATTTTGCTTGACCACATCTCTGATATCATCAAGCATTTTGTATCCGTTAATTTTATCTCTTGTCAGTGGCAAGAATGGACTATAAAAAGACATATCAACTCCCTCTCTTTCTTAATAAATAGCATTATTTAAATGTTTTCTTGATTAGTATGGGTCAGTAAAACTATTTTTATACTGCTTCTTCCCTTTTAAGGTACATACTTGGCTTATTAATCCCCTGATTACATTTTTGGTAGGATTAAATGCCTTCCGGAAACCTTCGCTCCTGCTAGCAACTAAAATACTGTGCAACAATACGATATTACACATCTTTGGGACTGGGAAGCTGTAACTTAAAAGACCTTCATATGCTGGATTTTCAGTCATCTTTTCTATTAGTTCTTGGACCACCGTTTTCCCATAAGGTGTTTTGGTAAAAATACCAAATTGGTCTGCAACATAATTAATTTCGTCTGTTCTGTCATTCAAAAACTCCCAGCCACCTTTCCAACTATCATCTCCGTCTCCGTTAATTTTTACTTTTTGATCAAACAATGGCAATATTAAGCTAAAAATTGGATCAGTTAGACCATCGGATCCAGCTTGTATTGCATCGGAGACCTGAATGTTTTTGTTTTCTATTAGCATTAACGTTTTTGTTTCATTGACAAAATCAAGATAGTCATTTATCTCTGGTTTTTGATGCGTTCCTGTTTCTAACTTGACGGAAGAAATTATGCTTAACTTATCGATGTCCAAGAGTTCTTTGAATTGTTCAAACATGCTTTTGACTGATTCTATTTGATCTCTGATCAAAGGATCCCCATTTTCGTCAAGAGCGTCTGTCTGCACGGCACCATAACACCATCTTATACCAAAATTTATTTCCTTAAATAAGTCTTGTAACTCTATTTCATTATTGCTTGTATCAACATTTACATCTTCATCAATACTTAGCAGAGACTCAACAGGGGGAGTATTCGACGGATACAAGGATGGTATACCACACATTAATGATACTAGCTCGATGAAATTATCCTCGCTTAAAATGCCTTTTAATTTTTTGTCGCGATTCACTAATGACTCGATATAATTGGTGTCACCCTTTTCCCAGTCAATTATTTCATAATAATATTGGAAGAAGAATTTACCGTTTTTAAATAATTCTATTCTGGCTGGTGATGCAATAGACACATTCTCTATACCATCAACAAAGGCTTCATCATATACTTGTAACATCATTGGATAAGATACAGATGCAATAGGATTCAATTTTTCGATACCCACTCCGCTGCCCTTAAGAGTGAATGAATTCAACTTGTTTTGTATATAAGGAATTGGATTGGATAGGTTTTCCTTGATCAAATATCTCAGACCGTCTTTCCAGCTTTCAATTCTATAATTTGTTTCTCCAAATACTGTTTGGCTTTTGGCGGTACCGGGGATCCCCCCTTCAGGGTTCTCTGCATCATCTGACATGAAAGGGATACCTGCGCCATTACAACTCTTAAACAGACCTTCTATAACTTCAGAGATATTTGTCCCAAAATCACCCGGTCCATTTGTAATATAATCGATCATATTTCTATAAGCCAATTCAACTATCGAATCGTCTTGCAAGATGATATCTGTTGGCAATTTGGATAATGGGATTAGCCCCCTTATATACATCTCCCCAACAAATATTTGGATTAAAGACGAAATTAGTCCCTGCAATATTGCATAATGGGGCATGCCAAGCTCATCACTATTCGGATCGTAAAATCTCGAAAAGTCGTAATTTTCTTTAACTAATTCCTCAACAACCCCAAAGTCAATCAGTTGTTTTTTCTCTTTAGCAGAAGACGTAAGATCCAATCTCGTCATTTGCTTTCTAAGGTGTGTGCCGTTATAAAAACTTTCAATTAAATCATCTGTAATCCCATCTAATCCGGCAGCCAGTGCAGCGAGTTCCAAAAATGCAAACTGTAGACCAAGACCCGGAATAATATACAGGGGGTTAAAGCCTCCTAAAATATCATCGGTTGGATCTAATTCAAATTCTTGCAACAATTCGGCATTTGAAATACCCTCGGCGAGGGTATCCATCACCGAGGACCAGACAGACCAATAAATGTCGTTTTGAAAAATTGATTTAAATCCATCTATTGTTTTTTCACCTAGCTGGAAATCTCCAGCTTGTATATTAGATAATATCAATTGTGAGAAATATTGCGCCTGTGGCGGAGCAGATAAATTTTGGTCTAATGGATACTGGTTTAAATGATCCAACAACAGCATTGGTATTTTCTTCGTGTTTTTATCTAAAAGAGTAAGATTAATAACTTGCTTTTTATCCTTTGCTCCAAATAAATTTGCCACCTTTATTTTGGTTACTAAATTGTTTTCATAAAGCAAATTTCCATTTTCATCTTTTGCAGGGGGCAGCATTTCCAAAACAATATCTGCCTTTTCATCAACTTTAATTTTTATAGAGGCGGGGCCTTCCTCGGTTGATTTGTTAATTTGTATGTTTTGTTCCAAATTTTGCAATAAATCATCTATACCTAAAATCTCGTTTCCATCCTTATCAAAGGCTGGTATGGCAATTCCTCTGCTTTGCAGCGAAAAGCTAGACCCGTAAGTGAAGCCAGCATTTGTTCCACCGGCTGACCAGCTTGCAGGATATAATAAATCTTTTCTGTCGACATCTGAATTTGACAGCAAATTCGTGAGAGCGATAGGGAGAGAGCTATTAAGGAGAGAGTCAGTTACTGGGTTTCTACTAACCAGAACGTTTCGCTGGAGATTTGTCAAATCTCTATTCATCGCTGCCTTAATAGGAGATACCATTTGCTTAACAGTCTGATCTATAACATGATCCATTGTTGGATTGGGAAGACCAGATAGAACACCTTGATTACCCGCACAATCTCCAAAAATAGATGGCAGTTGCTTAGACATATCTTGGTTTTTCCTGATTGCATCTGCCAAAGCTCTGTATTTATCTATATCAAAATTGAGCGCCCTTTTGGCAGAAGCATCAAACAAATCGTCAACACCACATCTGTCAGCTAGTTGAGATTTGGCATCAGCAAGAAGGTTACTGCACAATTCCGGGTTATCGTATTTATCGATAATATCATTTTCGATTTCTGCCAAAACCTTCCTAGGCAGACCAAGACCAGCACAAGTAAAGAAATCCTCTATTCTAGATTTATTGCTTAACTGTATTTTAATTTCAGGATATTTCGAAATTTCCTCATCAGCAACTTTCAACATATCTTCAGTGATACTATTTCCAAGCAGACCCAACACTTCACCAGAACTAAGCCTATTAGATATTGCAGTCATCATCGCTATAACCATATCACCTGTAACACTTTCTCCATCGATTAATATTCCGCATTCTGAAAAATATTGATTCAGCGGAGGTAAGTTGAAGTCGGGATTGGCAAATATCGCACCGAGATCTTGACCACCGTAATCCTTAACTGTCTTTTCTCCTTCGGGGCAAGTTATTTCTGGGCATTGTAAAAGCAAATCTAACAATGCTTTGATTAACTCCAACAAAAGTTGTGAGAGAATAAATTCTAACGCTGCCATTAGAGCATTCATAAGCTCGTCTAATATGTTTGTTGTCGGCAATCTTAAGAAGAAATCTGGTATTTCCATACAAAAAGAGCAGATCAAATCTGAAGCCGCTATGTCTTTTGGGTCTGCATTCCAATCTGACTTTGGACCCTTTGATTGATTTTTGATCTCCGACTTATTTTCACCAGAGAGGGCTGATTGTGCCGGATTTGGACTTATGTTTGCTCCCACAGACCCCGCATTGGCATCTATCTCCAAGTTTGGTACCGTTATTGTATCAATCCCGATTTGATCAAGAAAACATTTGCAAATCTTTGCATATAAAGTTGGCGGATCAATATAATCTAGAACATATTCCATAAGATCATCAAGATCGATTACTTTATCCCTGATGTCCTCTATTGCTGGTGCTGAAGCTAGCCAGTCTCCAACATATTCTTTGATGTTTTCACCCTCGAAGGCTTTCCCTAGGGCAGAAAGAGCGTCGACATCTTCAAAAGTAAATCTTTCATCATTGACCTCAAAAGCTGCCATGAATTGGGCAGCCCCTTTTCCAGATGGTGGCTTTGGGCATGGGGGAAAATACTTATTTAGACTGAATTGGAAGGAACCCAAGTCAAATCGCGGATCTAACTGTAGTGATTTGTCCAGTGCCAAGGCAATTGGTCCCAAAACATCCTCCCACCTAGGGAGGACAAAGTTTAGAGGCTTGCAAGGGGTTGAAGGAAAACCATTTGCATCAAGTTTCTTTTCAACAATCGAAGGCTTTGGGTTAACAAAATATTTCTTGACAGCATCTTGCCATTTTAACATAGGATTTCTCAACAACCTATGATTATAAAACAAACTCATCGTATTGGTATTGCTAAAAGGTGCTGTATTTTTGAAATGCTCTAGTCCTATATTAAGGAGTTTAAAATTTTTCTTATCATGATCCTTATATGCTATGTAGACTAATTTATAATCTTCATTCATACCTACTTCTACTATGTTGTCAAGTCCAGATCCAAGGGTGATATTGTTGACAGACAAGTATTTTTTTATCATTGTTGGGATGACTTCTAGACGTTTCATCTCCTGCATCAAGTCAACGCCGACTAGTCTGTATTTTGATGCGAATATTTCTAAATACATCCTATTAAGACCGAATAAAGCTTGATTGATGTGACTTGAATAATATTGCTCGTTTATGGTAATCTGATGGATCGATTGTGACCTTAAGTCTTCTAAACTTTTTTCAATATTTCCGAAAGCATTTAGATAAATGCCCCCAACTTTTACTAAAAACTTGATGTTAGATCCCGGTCTCATATCTAGATGGTAATCATCGACAGATGAAACAAGATATGCTTCTGACATGTTTTTTATGTCTTGTTCATTATAGGTTTTTCCATAAAAATCAAAAAGTTTTTTTATGCCTATCTTCTCAGCTATCTTCTTTTTCTCCTCTAGATCCTTATCATCAACTACGCAGTTTTCCCCTGTTAGTTCGACAGTTATCCAATACTCTCCGTCTTGAAGGTGATAATAAGGCTCTTTCAATTTCCACCAAGTTGGAGCAAGGGCACGAGCCATGTCAGACATTGGATTTGTTTCAATTTTAGATAATTTTAATACTGTGGGCGCTTTATCATATATTCCTTTTCCAGCAGCAGAGAAAAACAAGTCTTTTTCTACTGGTTCTAATTTTTGTGGATGTATAAAGCCTATCTTCCCATCCATATCTCCGGACTCCGGATCTACCACTTGTAATTTATTCCAGTTACCCTGTCCATTTACCCATTCTTTCAATACTTTTACGGTTGAAAAGTTGTCGATATAGCCAAGGATTCTACTTCCGGAACCCGGCTTTGTGTAAATTGCCACTTCTTTTGGAAGCTTTTTGTCAAATATATAACTGCTTATTGGAGCATTAACCATTGGGACATTCTCTATATCCGGATATAAAGTTTTTGACTGTTCTATTTTTTCACTAATCTTTCCCATAGCTTGGAGCGCGGCGGCTGCTGCTTCTTGTGAGATATTATCTGCCACCTGAATTGTTGGGAAAAGTCCAAAGTCTAAACTTAAACCAGCAGATTCTGATCCTAGCATCTTTTCCTCAAAGCTTTTGTATGCTTTGGCGAGTGAGTCTGAGTATAGATTATCCCCTCCCTGATATAATGCACCCTCGAATAGCTCTGTTAGGTCCATTCCTGCATTTGTATAGTCTGAACTTTCTCCTGCGAGACCTACAATTCCCGCTTTTACAAGATCAATAATTAATCTGTTCTCATCTATCTCTAGTTCTACTGCATATGATAGATTAACATAAGGCTTATCAACCTTGTTCCTATATCCTACGCTAGTGATATCAGTATTCAACTCATAATTTAGAGTCATATATGGCTTGCAAGCTTGAGAGATATGGTCTGAGGTCTTATAAGTCTTATCGCTGGAGCCGTCTGTCGCCGAATTAGCAAAGTAATCTTTCTGATATGTCTCGACTGCACCAGCTTCCCCTTGAGCGAATCCTGCGCCGGGTTCTCCAATGATAAATTGGTCTTTAGTGTAATAAATCCCGTCAGCCTCGAAGCCAGAATTGGCTCCTGCTGCTGCGGCTGATACCTCGTCTTCATTGTTATCTGCGGTAAATTTAAAAGTCTGGGTTGATAACGGAAGATTTGGGGGAACCAGCCCATACTGAGCCGCGTCCTGCTTAATTGTTGGATATATTCTCAAAGATTGAACCCAATTTGGCACACATTGTCTCTTTTGACCAAGAAGTCTCGGGTTCTGTTGTATATATGGTGCCCACTTTTCAAGTACCCCCATAGTGTATTCCGTTGTGTCAGATGATGACCCTCCCGGATCTTGAATCAAAGGTGCCCAATTAATGTCACCTAAGTTAGACCAACCCTCGTCGCCTCCCTTTTTCCAATTCCATATCGGGAACTCAAGCAATGAGAATCTGTTTATGGGGATGGGAACATTAGTTCCCTTAAATATACTGGCGTAGGAGCCGTCAGCATTGTCGGTGTTATATTCTATAGCATTTTGTATATCTTGTTTTTCTTCAACGGTAAAAGAGCTATTAGTGTAGCTAACAGTTGGGTATTTCGGAATTCCTGCAAAATATTTTTGATAGTTGGCATATTTACTGCTTTCGTTAGAGAACAGCAATGGCTGCATATCATCATAGTTACTTTGCTTAAAGCTTGTGGAGCTTCCATCTAAAGTTGATATAGTATCTTTTTCCCCCGCTCCAGAGTCCTTTAAAACTTCAATTTTTTCATCAAAACCATGGCTAATTAGAAATGTCATTTGCATAGATTTGTTCCATATAGGAGAAATACCTTCTAACAAATTAGGGGTCCAACCTAGACCAGAGAATCCCATTCCATTGGGCTTTGTAGCAAAATGATATGACAACCACAAATCAGACAAAGCTTTCGTTATTGCGTGGGGATGAAGATCATTTTCGAGCATTTTTGCAATGGTGCCTCTACCCTCTGGACCATGACTTGGAAGAGAACTAATCATGCTTGTGATTGTTCTAGGATTTCTGGGACGTAAAGCGAATCCTCCGTAACTTATAGAATAATAATCCCCAAAGCCGCTATTTGGCTGATATGATCCATCTTTCTGCCAATATTTTGTAGCGTCTCCGCCAATCCAATCATTGTTCCATAATCCAAATTTTGTTGAGAAATCTATATTTTTTTGAGGAATCACTGGGAACCACTTTTCAGATATTCCAACTTTTCCGGGTCCAATGTTTTGAAATTTACTAGCCTCCGGGGCCCCTATTTTTTCATAGTTAACATTCTCTACTACAGTACCCGGAGAGGATATAGATGGTATTGATTTTCTAGGATCCCTAGCTAAGACTGGCGCATTTATCCACTTTCTTCCAGCTTGAAATTCAAAAAAACTACCCGACATAACCCTGTCTGTCTGTAACTCATTACATCCGTGGTCTTCTTCTGAATATGGTAAGTAGAAAGGACGCTCAAGTTTCATGGATGAGTATCTTTCTGTTTTGCTATTCGGCTCTTTAGTCGCGGGTTTAGGTCCAGCAAATCTAGGGTTTTGAGGAACTATTTGGGTAATATATTCCAAAACTTTTGGAAGTATAAAGTTTAATGTATAATGAGGGTTGTCTAAGTAAAACTGTTTCTTGTCGTCTGATATTCCGGCTGGAATTAGTTTATACATTGACACCAAGTTTGATGTTTTGAAATTTGCATTGTATGCAGCGGCTTTTACATCATCGGCATCAGCACCCGCAAATGAATTCAAATCAAAAGAGTTATAATACCATTTCGTAGTGGCAAAGCCTATTTCAGAACCCATTGAAGCATGGAGAGGACTGGTTGTCATAGCTGTTTTCATACTGGGGAACCAGAGTCTAGCCTGTGTTGGGGTAAGTGGTTGGAATGGGTTATCAAATTGTTTGTCTGCATTCTTGGAGAGTGTTCCTACATAAATATCTGCATCTCCCTCCAATTGAACTATGCCATTCGACGCATTTCCCCCGACATTTTTAGCAATCGATAGATAATTTGTGTCCGGACAATGCCCGCTTTCGAAATCTTTATATTCTTCTTTAGAATAGTTTTTGTCCTTTGGTGTTCCAGATACACCCACTGATCCCGGAGTGTGGGATGGGGGACTATTGAGACTTGGGCTTTTACTACCGTCTAAATTTGCTTCACCGGGGAAACCCCTGACTTCAAAAATGTGAGAATTTGTATAATACTTATTGAATCCATCTGCTTTAACAAACGCTTCACTGTAGGTTCTTGAGGCTCCCAACATATAGTAAAATCTTGACTTCAGGTCATCATTTTGATTTTCTACAGAAAACTTTGGAGAAAGCTGCCTCCCAATGCTCGCGGGGTCTTCTCCGGATAGGCTAGAATTTACTTTGCCATCATTATCAACTAGTGAAGTTAGCCCCCCTATAGACCCCGCGAGCATGCTTAGATTCTCAAGAGGTATTGTGCTATCTGGATCAGCGGATCCAAAGTTTGGCATTCTACCAAAGCCCCAACCCACATTGATATCGTTGTCTAAATTCAGATCGATTCTTCTGCTAGCATTACCAACAGGATATCCAAAATAGTTATACGCAATTGCCTGTACTAGAGCTTTACCCACCAAGGATTCTAGAACAAAATTGGCGAATTTATTTCTATCCCATTCACAGTATATTGATTGGAATGATACAGAATCATTTGTGCCATCACCAACTTGAATCGGCTGTTCTTGACCATATCTGTAGGCAAAAAACTCTTCGGGGGTGCTAAATCCGTATTTATTGTTTAAAGGATTAAAAGGGCTTTTTAATGTCTCTTCGTTAGTACTATTCAAATTTACAAGAGCATTAACGAAAGAGGATTGCTCGTCGCCACCCGAAGTCTGAACTCCATCAATCTCAAGTTGCCTAGATGTTGCGCCTGTATCTGGTATTGTTAAACCAGCATAATATTGGTTTCCATCATTTGAGAACAAAGGCATATCTATAGAGGCAATTGCTTTAACAACTGCGTTTGTTTTTGGTTTGACTTTAAAATAAAATTCGTTTGATGACATAATTTTTACGCTCTAGTTTGTATTATTTTTCTTACTTAGGATCGATCTAGCCCCAGTTCCCTTTAGATATCCATATTTCTCTAACTTAGTATTAATTGCCAAAGTAATT
>Ga0075446_10000348_pt1 | contig 19085 bp, 19 predicted proteins | sample CoawatmetaG05DNA_FD_71590 | JGI IMG/M metagenome (GOLD analysis project Ga0075446, IMG submission 71590) | Marine microbial communities from the West Antarctic Peninsula - Coastal water metaG058-DNA | ecosystem: Environmental > Aquatic > Marine > Coastal | place: Atlantic Ocean: West Antarctic... | reverse complement strand
GTGAAAATCCTAAAATTGCAAAACCAATTATAAAAAATATTAGAAAAATTGATAGGAAGAAAACTGAGAATCCTATAGTATCAATTGATTTTTTTAAATCATTATTAGCAAAATATTCTGATGCAAATTTTTTACCAGCTCCAATAAAACCTAAATCAGCATAAGATAAAAATATATTTAAAGACATACAAAGAGCATATACACCATACAATTCCTTGTTACTGCTTATATAAGGTACAACAACAAACAATGCCGCGAAGTTCAATATAATTGAAATAAAATTCCAAAAATAAATTTTAATAAAATTTACAGTAAAATTTATTTTCATTAAAGATTACTTTTTTGCAACAATGACTAGATTACAATATAATTTACTAGAACTTGGAAACAATTTAGACAATGATAATAGTATTATTTGAAGCGGAGAAGTAATTAGTAAATGTAATATGTATTGAATATATATATTTTTTGGAAAAACAATATTAAAGATATAAGCTATAAATAACTGAATAACCGTTTCCAAATAGTTTGTGGTTTTTTCTGTCTTAATTACTTTGAAACCATTCTTTTCTAGTAAATGTCTTAATCCAAAACTACTATAACGAGCATAATCATATGGTATTTCGTGTTCAAACCATGCAAAAGGTACTGTAATTAATATTTTACCATCCTTCTTTAAAACTCTATTTAATTCTAAAAGAACTTGATCTGGATTAAACACATGTTCAAAAACTTCTGAAGCTAGCACAGAATCAAAAGTATTATCGCCAAATGGAATTTTTTGCCCGTCATAAAATACCTCAGCAGATTTTTCGTCTGGAAAGCCACTTTCACCAATATCCAAACCTACATATTCAGTAACATTAAATAAAGATTCGTATGGTTTGTTACCACAACCAAAATCAAGCAATTTTCCGTTAATGTGTTTACTGTTATTTCTTATTCCAGTAAATAATCCTTTTCTAATTATGTAAAAAGGATTAATTACTAATCCTAAATAGGATGGAAGAAATTGTTGTTTCTTTAGGATACGCTTGAGTTTAACAATCATAATTTATTTTTTTGATTAAACTTTTTTAATTGATAGAGATTTTAAAAATATTTTTGAGCTTAAAATTGAAGATGAACTTTTTGATGATAAATAATTTGAAATATATTTATTATAAAGTTTACTATCAATCACTAAATCATCAAATTCTAAGTCATTATAATTATCATAATTAATTAATTTTGAACCTAATTCATCTGAAAAATCAACTATCCATTTACTATATGAAAACATTTTTTTGATAATTTGGTCAGATGTTAAAAAAATGATAGGTTTCTTGTAGATTACAGGAAAACTTACAGATGATGAAACATGTAATAACGAAAATTCAGAATATTTACTCAACTCAGCAGTTTTCCCAAAAAATAACTTTCTTTTTTTAAAAGGATTATGGTTTTTATAATTAATAGCTTTTGGATGAGCTGCAATAACGACTTCTAATTTAAATCTTTGTTCTATTTGAGTAAAAAATTTATTTAAATTAAGATAGTATAAACTTGCTTCAACTGTTTCTTTATTCTCTAATTCAAAATCAGGATGAAACGGAAGATATTCATCATGAAAAACACAATATTTATTTTTTAATATATTCTTTGAATTTTTAATTTTAATCGTTTTGTCAAAATCAAAATAATTTAACTCAATTATTTTAGCTTTAGATAAATCAATTTTATATCCATTACAGAAACCTCCCAAAGATCTTTCTCCAGCATGATATATAATATCATATGTTTTAACTAAATCAATTTTTTTTAAAAAAACTGAAAGATTTATTTTGAAAATTATAAAAAAATAATGTTTGTATTTTTTTATATTTTTTAATTTGTAAAATATATGTTTTCGATTATAACTGATTTTAGGAAGAGCTCCTCTAGAGAAAAAAACTATTTTACAATTGTGTTTTTTCAATAAATAATACAAGTAAATAGTCTTAAAGTTATAAGACATAGTCAAAACAAAAACTGTTTTTTTAATATTTACTTTTTTTAAGAATAAATCAAATTTTCTAAAACTACCTATACAATTTTCAATGTTTTGATCAGAGCAATTAGATTCCTTAAAATATAGTTTTGAAAAATTCCAATATTCTGTTATAATTTTATTTTCATTAAGCTCATTAAAGAAAAAATCTTCTTTTAATTTTTCGTTTAAAATTACATAACCAATATAAATGACTTTTTCAATCATAACGTAAAGCCGTCGTCAACAATGATATTTTGACCATTAATATATTTCGAAGACTCGGAAAGTAAAAAAATAATTACACCATTAATATCGTTTGGATCTAACATTCCTTTACTTAAGCAATAGGAACTGTAACCCTTTAAAAAAGAGTCGGGTTGATTATTTAAAATACCACCTAAACTTACAGAGTTAAAACGAATATTAGAGTTTTTAAAATACTTTGCCATGTATTTTGTTAAATGAATTAGTGCAGATTTTATTGCAATGTATTCAACAGGTGTAGTCATTTCAGTATTTTTATAAATTTCAAATCTCGGAGTTACGACTCCATAGATTGAAGAGATATTAATGATATTACCAAAGCCTTGTTTTTTAAAATATTTTATAAATTGTTGAGATGTTAAAAAATAACCTCCTAAATTCATGTTTAAATTATCACAAAAATCTTCATAATCTACATCTTCGAATAATTTTCCATAATTTTTATTTCTTGGATAAGCATTATTAATTAAACCATCAATCTGACCATATTTTTTATTAATATGTTTTATAGCATTTAATATCGAGCTTTTAGATGTTATATCTAATTTAACATAACTAAAATCCATTTCACATTTTTCATTAATGTCTGCGATTATTGGAATTCCACCAGCTTCATTAATTGCATTAACAAAAGATTTTCCAAGCAGACCATTTCCCCCTGTCACCACTATAACTTTATTTTTTAATGACATAATTTTAATTTAGTCTTTTGAACCCTTTTTCAATTACTGGACCCTCCAATTTATCAATTAAATTTCCTTTAGAATTATAATAATTTATTTTATCAAAAACATACATCATCGATTCTTTGTACTTTCTTATAATTCGATTTGAATATGCATTTGTTGCATACACTGAAGAACCAGCTAAAAATCCTTTTTTTAACATTTCTTGAGTATAATACGTTTGTGTTTCTTCGGGATTATCATTAACAAATGCAAAATACCTTAGAGGAGGAATACCTGTTACTTTAATATTAATATTATTTTTAATAGCAGATTTTTCCCAAGCATCAGTTACTTGATTTCCATAATCAATCAAATTATTATAAATCTTTTTTTTCTCTATAATTTCCAAAGTTTTAAGAGCTGCAGTAAAACCTATTCGTTCAGTCCAAAAAGTTGAACTAATAAATGAAGTTTGTGCTGCTTCCATTATCTCTTTTTTACCAATAATAGCAGAAATAGGAAATCCGTTACCTAAGGCTTTTCCAAAAACAGCCATATCGGGGTCAACTCCTGTATTTAAATGAATTCCTCCATTATTTATTCTAAAACCAGATGTTACTTCATCAAAAATTAATATTGCGCCTATTTTAGTTGCTATCTCCCTAACTTCTTTTAAAAATTTAATAGACATTTTTTGGGTTCTTTGAGGCTCCATTATAATAACCCCAATATCTTTATTATTATCTATTATATTTTTTAAAGAATCTATATCATTGTAAATAAAGGGTAATGTATTTCCTTTTAATTCTTTTGGAACTCCATTTGGTTTTAAACCGGTCAATAATTGTGAATTTAAATTTTTAGAATCTTCAATATTTGAAGATATATACCAGTCATGCCAGCCATGATATCCACAAAAGGCAACTTTATCTTTTCCTGAGGCAGCTCTAGCAATTCGAACAGCAATACTACATGCTTCACCACCTGTTCTAGAAAAACGAGCCATATCAGCCCATGGATGTAATGATACTAATTTTTCAGCAAGTTCAACTTCCTCATATGAGTTTAAAGTAGCCATTGATCCATCACTAATTGCTTTTTTAACAGACTTGTTTACATAATAATTTGCATAGCCTAAAACACATGATCCAACACCCATTTGTGCAAAATCATAGTACTTATTAGAATTCAAATCCCATACTTTACAACCTTTAGCTTTTTTGTAGTATGAGGGCCAATTTTCTGGAAGATATCTTTCAATTCTTTTCGAAAGTAATTGATTTCCTGTAGGAATTAAAGTTTTAGCTTTAACCCATAGTTCTTGACCTTTTCCTTTTATTATTTCCATAATTTTTTAAAATTAACATACTTACTTTTAATCAAAAATTCCGCAAAATCCCAATCTATCGGTTCATCAATTTCTAGCTCACATTCAACTGGCAAATCAAATGCTAATGTTTTTTTAGAATAAAAACCATTATTATTTTTAAATGAATTCCATTTAGATATATAAAATCCACCACTAGGTGTTATTTCTTTTTTAAAATTTTGACGACCATAATTTTTGAAATTTCTTAATTTTTCACCTACTTCAGAGATAAATTCAGAATCATTTTGAACAAAAAAAGAATTTGGCCTAACTTCTCTTGTTGCTACTATTGCGTCGGCATTTGAATTTTTATTTAATTTTTCTAGTGCATCTTCTAAATAACGAAAATATACAAATGGTGAAGTAGGTTCTAACATCCCAATAAAATCATATTTCATATTATTTTTTTCAGCATAATTCATACAATGTAAAATCACATCTACAGATGATGCATTGTCAGTAGATAAATAGTCTGGTCTAATAAATGGAATAGTTGCTCCAAATTCTTTAGATATACTTGCGTATTCCTCAGAATCAGTTGAAACCCAGACATCATTTTGATGACTAATTGATATAGCTGTTTTAATTTTGTAAGCAATTAAAGGTAATTTGTTCAGTTCTTTAATATTTTTATTAATTATACTTTTAGAACCTGATCTAGCAGTAATTATCCATAAAATTTTATTTTTCATAATTCTTTATTTCAAAATTCATCATTATTTCTACTAATTCATTAAATGTTGTTTTCGGTTCCCATCCAAATTCGTTTTTAGCTTTTGAATAATCTCCAATCAATAAGTCAACTTCAGTTGGTCTATAATAATAAGGATCAATATTTATAATTTCTTCACTAGTTTCAGAATTAATCCCAACCTCATTCACTCCACTACCACTCCACTTGACTTTAATACCTACATGTTTAAACATTTTTTCAATTAACTCTCTAACGGTATGTGTTTCATTAGTGGCAATTACATAATCTGAAGGAGATTCTTGCTGTAAAATCATCCACATAGACTCTACATAATCAGGTGCATAACCCCAATCTCTCTTAGCATCAATGTTTCCAAGATATAGTTTTTCTTTAGATCCATTTGCGATCTTTGTTGCTGCAATTGCTACTTTTTTTGTAACAAAACTATCACCCCTTCTAGGTGACTCATGATTAAATAATATTCCATTAGATCCAAATATTCCATAAGCCTCTCTATAATTTACAAGTAGCCAATATGCATATAATTTAGCAACACCGTAAGGGCTTCTTGGATAAAAAGGTGTATCCTCATTTTGTGGAACTGATTGAACTTTTCCATATAACTCACTTGTAGAAGCTTGGTATACCTTAGTGTGTTTCTCTAATTTCAAAATTCTAATAGCTTCAAGTATTCTTAATGCCCCCAAGGCGTCAGCATTAGCGGTATACTCAGGGATATCAAATGAAATTCTTACGTGACTTTGAGCTGCTAAATTATAGATTTCATCAGGTCTAATTAAATCTATTAACCTAAGTATGTTACTTGAATCTGTCATGTCACCGTAATGAACATTAAAATTATTACTATTTAGGTGAGGATCCTTATATAGATGATCAATTCTTAATTTTTGCTCTAAACTAGATCTTCTTACTAAACCATGAACCTGATAACCTTTTTTAAGTAAAAATTCTGCTAAATAAGAGCCATCTTGACCTGTTACACCTGTTATAAATGCTTTTTTCATAAATTATTTTTTAAAAAATATTTGATTTTATTACATATAAATTTGATATCTACTTCATTTAGTTCAGGATAGCTAGGCACACTCATACCTGTTTCAGATAAATGGATAGAAACTTTATTATCTATTTTTTCATAAAAAGGCATAGAACTAATTTGTTTAAAAAATGGCCTAGTTTCTATATTTTCAGAATCTAAATAAGACATTAAAGAATTTCTTTGATTTTCATCTTTCAATAAAAAACTAACTAACCAATAAGATGAAGAAACATCTGACTCAATCTTTTGAAACTTAACAAACTTTGATAATTCATTTTCATAATAACTTTGAATTTTCTTTTTTTTCTCAAGAATATCATGAATTTTTGACATTTGACCTACTCCAATAGCTGCCTGTATATTGGTCATTCTGTAATTATAACCTAGTATGTCATGATAGTATCTAATCTTATCTGAATTACCTTGATTTCTTAATTTTAATAACTTTTTATATTTTTCATAATCATTTGTTAATACCATACCACCTTCTCCAGTTGTAATAGTTTTGTTTCCAAAAAAACTTAGAGTTGATATATCACCAAGATTACCAGACATTTTACCTTTATACTTGGCTCCTAAAGATTCCGCTGAATCCTCAATTATAATTAAATTATGTTTATTTGCAATTTTTTTTATAGCGTCAAAATTTGCCGGATTACCATAAATATTGGGAATCATTATAGCTTTAGTTTTAGACGTTATTTTGTCAGTTATTTTATTTAGGTCTAAATTCCAATTATTTGGTTCTACATCACAAAATACCGGAGTTGCATTTACATAAAGTACTGAATTTGATGTAGCTATATATGTAAAATCTGGTAAAAAAACTTCATCTCCTAAACCAATATCATGTGCTAATAAAGCTAAATGAAGAGCTACTGTCCCATTACTTACAGCTACCGCATACTTTGATCCTGTATATTTGGCAACTTTGTCCTCAAACATTTCAATATATTTACCTTTTGAAGAAATCCATGTAGAATCTAAACAATCATTAACTAAATCTTTTTCAATATTTGATATATATGGCTTATAAATTGGATATAACATTTATTGTAGTTTATTAATTAAGTTAAAAGAATCTGCTATGTCATTAACACTTTCATATGTTTCAAGTGTTATCATTTTGTTTTTTAATGAATATTTTGATAAAATACTATACAAATTACTGTCTTTTTTTATAGCTCTATTTTGATCTACAAAACTATCATTATCACTAATATGTAGATAATCAGATTTGCACATTAAACTATCCAATTGTTTTTCGAAATTTAAATTCAGGCTATTGCAACTTACCTTTAAATGAGCTACATCTAAAATCAGCTTAAAATCAATTTTATTAATTAATTCAAAATACTCATCGCTTGTTGTAAGCATGAATAGATTATCGTTGAAGTTAGAGAAGTTTTGATTTGACAAGACATTGTTTTCTAAATACAATTCAATATCTGGATTGTTTTTCTTCAATAAATCAAAAGCATTACAAAATCTTGTAAATGATTTTGATTTATTAAATAAAGTTTTTTTAGTTATACTCTTCCCAATTTGGTTTAAAGGAATGTTGTGGTAAAAGCCTGCATGAAAACCAAATTTGTTTACATTTAATAACTTAGATAAGTTGATTGATTTTTGTAAATGATTTAAAGTATTTTCAAAAACACAATCGTCCATTGAAGCTAAATTTATAACAAAATGTTTTTTTGGTGGCGGAAAATAATTATGACAAATATAATTTAAATTATATTTCACTTTTAAATCTAGTAAATCATCTACAAACCCTTCATAAAAATCTGTTCCACCAGATAATTCAATATTGTTAAATCCAGATTTTGCCAATTGTTCAACGGAATTTTTAATTTTATCATGTTTTAAACATGCGCTAGAGATAAAAATCATATTATTTTATAAAAAGAGTTTTGAATTTTTCAAGGCTTTTTAAATTTTTGATCTCAATTTCTTCTCCATTTTTTTTTATAAATAATGCTCCTTTATGAGGGGGGAAATACATAGCTCTAACAAATAGCTTAGCTTCTAAAAAATTTGTGTTTTCGATATTTAATTTACCATTAAAGGGAAGCTCTCTTTTGTAATAAGTAGGTTTTCCTCTTTGTTTAAAACCTGAATTGTTATTTATCAGCATGTCAAAAGCAGAACAAAAATTTAAAACAAAAAGAGAGATTAATTTATTATATAATGAATAAGCAGTATCATCATTACTTATTGAAATAGTTTTTTGAAGAATAATATTTCCATCATCAATTTTTTCATTTATATAATGGTAAGTTATACCAGTTTCTTGTTCATTATTTAAAATAGCCCAAACTGATGACTTAGTTCCTCTGTAAGCTGGTAAAAGAGATGGGTGTGAATTCATTGCTTTATAATCAACAATTTTCAAAATATTTTTTTTTATTATATATCTGTAATAAATTGACACTAAATAATCTGGAGAAAACGCAACCAATTCTTTATGAAAATTATTAATATTTTCTGTATTATATTTTATTTTATTGTTTATTAAATGCTTAATGAAATTCTCATTACCTTGAGCATCATGCGTATAAACATTAATATTTTTTAAATCTATATTATAGACAGAAACTAATTGATATATACATTCCAATGCTGCTCTGCCATAACCACAAAAAACTATTTTCATTCTCTTATTATTTCATTTTTAGTATAATTTTGACTAGCCTTTTTTGAATATAATTCACTTATATAAATTGGAGAAATCCCTTCTCCTCCTGTTCTTTTTGCTATTATATTTTTAGAAGAAAACTTATCCCCAATTTTTATGTCACAATTAGCAACCATACATTTTTGTAAAGAAATTCTCGTTTTGGTTTCAGAAAAATTTGGAAATTTTAAATGAGTTCCCATAAACGAATCAACCTTTTTAATTGTTTCAACAAAACTTATCAACTCTTTTGGAGATAGAGAAGCTTTATGGTCTGGCCCAATTTGACTTTTGTCGTTTGTGAAATGTTTCTCAACTACTTTTACTCCCATAGGAATAGCAAAGGGAGATGCACCTACTCCTACAGTATGATCAGAATATCCAATTATAATATCATAATTTTTTTTGAAAGTATTAATTACATTAAGATTTGCCTCATTATCTTTAATAGGGTAATTGGCTGTACATTGTAGTAAAATAACATCTTTATTATATTGATAAATTGAATCTAATGCTTTCGAAACCTCTGACAAATAACTCATACCAGTAGATAATAAAATGGGTTTATTTTTTTCTGCTACTTTCTTTAAAAAAGGTAAATTAGTTAGATCAGTTGAAGCTATTTTGTATGCAGGTAAATCTAATTCATCTAATTCATCAAGACTAACCTCATCGAACGGAGTTGTCAAGAATATTATATTTTTTGAAATACAATATTCTTTTAATTCTAAATTTTGGTCTCTGGTAACTTCAAGCGCTTTAAGCATATCCATTTGAGATTGACTAGTATCCGTAGTCTTTAATTGATATGGGGCTTTTTTTACATTACTTAAAATTAATTGATCAGCTTTAAATGTTTGAAATTTTACAGCATCTGCCCCTGAACCAGATGCTAAATCTATAAGATGCATTGCTAGTTTCATGTCTCCTCCGTGATTTACTCCGGCTTCAGCAATAATAAATGTTGGAGAATCTTTAGAAATAATTTTATTTTGAATTTTTATAGTCTTATTAAAGTTCATAATTTTATTTTTAATTAAAGGTTAGTCAAACCACAAAAATCTAAAATAACTTTTCCAGTTTTAATTTTTATTGATTTGAATTCATTATGAGCAACTAGAAAAACAATTATATCAGCACTTTTGATTGCGTCTTTGCAATCTGTTAATTTATAAATTGAATGAGAATCTATATTAGGTTCAACAATAAAATGTTCTTCATTGTTTGAGTTTTGTAGCACTTTTTGAGCTATAAATTTAGCTGGAGACTCTCTCAAATCATCAATATTAGGCTTAAATGCTAAACCCATTAATGCTGTTTTTGGCTTCCTGCCGTGTATTAGTTCAAATTGAAGCTTCTCATTTTGAATTTTTTCAGCACACCAAAAAGATTTGTAATTATTGACTTCTCTAGCTGTTCCAATAATCTTTGATTCCATCGGGTAGTCAGAAACAATAAAATATGGATCCACTGCAATGCAATGGCCACCAACTCCACAACCTGGTTGCAATATATTTACTCTTGGGTGTTTATTTGCAAGATTGATTAGTTCCCATACATTTATATCGGCTTTGTCGCATATTAAAGAGAGTTCATTAGCGAAAGCTATTTGAACATCTCGTGAAGAATTTTCTACTAATTTACACATCTCAGCTGTACGAGCATTAGTGCCGTGTAGCTTACCTTTTACATACTTTCTATAAAATGATATTGCTTTTTGAGTAGATATCTTATCAATGCCACCAACAACTCTATCATTTTCTACCAATTCATACATAACATTTCCCGGTAAGACTCTCTCAGGACAATAAGCAATATAAATACAATCTTTTAATTCAGGTCTTGATGCAAATATTAAATCTTGCATTTTTTGAGTGGTTCCAATGGGTGAGGTTGATTCAATAATATATAAATCTCCTTTTTTTAATAGTGGAATTATCCCTTTAGTTGCAGATTCAACAAATGAAATGTCTGGCTCGTGATTCCCTTTAAACGGAGTTGGAACGACTATTAGATATACATTTGCTGAACTAGGCTTAGTTGATGCTTTAAAAAAACCATTAGAAACTGATTTTGAAACAATTTGTTCTAAATTTGGTTCAATAATATGAATTTTACCTTGGTTTATTGTGTCAACAACACTTTGATTTATATCAACTCCTAACACATTCGTCCCGTGCGATGCTATTAATGCTGATGTTGGTAATCCAATATATCCTAAACCAATGGTAACTACTTCTGGATTCATTATTTTATATTTTTAATAAAGTCAACAATTCTTTTCGACGCTAAACCGTCTCCGTATGGATTGTGAAGTTTTGACATTCTTACAAAGTTGACCTGGTTGTTTAATAAGTCTAATGCTTTAGAAACAATCAACTCTTCATTGGTTCCTACCAATAAAACTGTCCCTACTTCAACTGCCTCTGGTCTTTCAGTGTTATCTCTCATAACTAATACGGGTTTCCCTAAACTAGGTGCTTCCTCTTGAACGCCTCCGCTATCAGTAATAATAATCTTAGATCGATTCATAAGCCAAATAAAATCTTGATATGCTAAAGGATCTATTAAAATAACATTGTTAACACCTGATAAGATTCTGTTTACAGGTTCCTGTACTTTTGGATTCAAATGAACAGGATAAATAATTAGACGATTTGTATCATCTTCGGCAATTCGTTTTAGAGCTTTACATATACTTTCAAAACCAACTCCGTGATTCTCTCTACGGTGACCTGTTACTAAAACTAATTCTTGATTTCCTATTTGTTTTGAGAGGTCTTGAATTAAATGACTGGGATTTTCATTAACTTTTTGAACAGATTTAATCAAAGCATCAATCACCGTATTTCCAGTTACTAAGATTGAATCTTCAGAAATATTCTCTTTAAGTAAGTTCTTTTTAGAGGTTTCAGTAGGAGCAAAATGATAATCACAAATTCTAGCTGTAATTTGACGATTTATTTCTTCTGGAAAAGGAGATAGTTTATTATTAGTTCTTAGCCCTGCCTCTACATGACATACTTTTGCTCCAGAGTAAAAACTTGCTATTGATCCTGACATAGTCGTTGTAGTATCTCCGTGGACAAATACATAATCTGGAGTAAATTCTTCAAGAATTGGCTTTAGAGAATTGATAATAGTGGCTGTTAAGCTATATAAATTTTGTCCTGGCTTCATTAAATCCAAATCATAATCGGGTTTAATTTCAAAAAAATTTAATACTTGATCTAACATTTCTCGGTGTTGCGCTGTTACACAAACTCTCGTATCAAAAGCATCTGGATTTTTTTGAAATTCTTTAACTAGTGGAGCCATTTTAATAGCTTCTGGTCTAGTTCCAAAAATTAATAATATCTTTTTCATTAACTTTTTGTGTATTATTTCTCGATTACCACAGTTGTCAGGTTTATTTTGTTTTTTTAAAACTCACAGACCTGCCTTCTTTTTCTTCCCAGTCTTTTTCTGCTCTTACTTTTAGGTTTGTTTTCCAACCCCCTTTAATGGTGTTTAATTCAATATCCTGCTTTTTAGAAAAAGACAAAAGAGCGTTGACATCTTTTGGAAAACACGTTCCTCCGTATCCGAGCTTTCCATCATGACCTGGAACATTTAAATGACTGTCTCCAATTCTACCATCAGAAATAAAACCCTTTAATGCATCTTCCCAATTGGCTCCAATTTTATCACAAAGTAGTTTAAACTCGTTCATAATGCTGACTTTGGTAGCAAAAAAAGTGTTGTTCATGTATTTAGTAAGCTCTGCTGTTTTTGAATCTGTTTGAATTATATTTTTAATTTTAAATCTTTGATTAAATAAGGTTTTTGCTTTTTCTGTTAATGTGAAATCCCCTCCTAAAATAATTCTGGATTGAGTAAGCATGTCTAACTTTGCTGTTCTTTCAGTGAGAAATTCAGGAGAAAAAATAATTTTAATATTTGAGTATTTTTCAGATAACCTTTCTGTAGTTCCTGGTAAAACAGTAGACTTTAAAATATAAACTGGCTTAGTAGTGGCCTTTTCAAAAGTGCTTTCAACGTATGATAAATCTTGAGATCCATCCTCAAACATTGGCGTTGGCACGCAAATAAATACAAAATCACAAGTGTGTACAGATTCTAGATCGTCTAAACTCTTTAAAGGATCTGTGTCATACACGTATAAATCTGAAACTGAGGAAAAAGCAAACGAAATGGCTTCACCTACAAAACCATTTCCTATGACACCTACTTTGAGTTTTTTCATTAAAATTTATTTTTTTAATCGAATTTTAATTTCTGTACTTGAAAAACGATGCTCTCTTGAATTATAGTAAATTTCTATTCCTTTTTTTATACAATACTCTTTTCCTGTAAAATCAATATTTTTATATTCCTCCCCAATTATACGAACATCTATTTTAAACGATCGTAATAAATCCTGAACATCTTCCTCTAAAACATAAGGAATAATCTCATCCACATACTTAGATCCTTTTAATTGAATGTATCTCTCAATAATGGATTGGGAAGGCTCATTTTTATTAGATCTTTCAATTGATGGATCTAGTTGCAGGCCTACAATTAAGTAATCACATTGTTTTTTTGCTTCTTTTAACATCATTACATGACCGGCATGAAGCAAATCAAAAGTTGAAAAAGTAATTCCTAATCTCATAATATTATTTTATTTAAAAATCTCAATTATATTGTTTTAATTGTAAAATCGTGTTACTAATCCAGCTACTTGTCTACTATTAAAAACGGCTTCGCCATTAAAGTCACAATTTAATGTGCAAATTTAATGTATTTTTTAATTAATATTAAGCTTCAAAAATAGTTAGTGACTTTTGTTTTAAAGACTTATTTGAAACAAAAAAATTAACTTTTCTTTTTATTTTTAACTCAATTTTTGGAGATATGTCATTCAAATACTCTTTATTTATATTATCCCCAACAATTAAAATTTCTATAAGCCCACTATCTATTCCTTTTGCATAGTCTCCAAGAAGCATAATTTTTTTTACATCTCCAATTCTATTATAGACCGTTTCTAGAATTTCTTCAATACCCAGATGCTTATGGACTATTTTTTGAATAATTTTAAACAAGGGATGGGAAGCGTTGGCCTTATAAATAACTTTATTGTTTTGGTTGTGTTTTTCTAAATAGCCCGCAGAAGACAAATTATTTAATTCTTTTCTAACAGAATTAGTTGATTCTCCAAACTCATTTGCAAGACTGTTTAAATACCCTTTATTGGCAATATTTAAAAAAAACTTGATAAGAAGTCTTAATCTAGTTTTGGATGTGATCAGTGATTCTAACATAGAATAAGTAACAAAAGTACTTGATTTATTTAATATAATAATCATATTTTTGATTTTAATTTATTTGAATGAAAAAAACTGTTTTAATTTCAGGAGCTGCTGGATTTATAGGGTCACATTTATGCGATTGTTTCCTTTCTAAAAAATACAAGGTAATAGGAATAGACAATCTAATAACGGGTAATTTAAAGAACCTGTCTCATCTTGACTCAAATATTGATTTTGAATTTAAAAAAATTGACATCACCCATGATTTTAACATAGAGGATTCTATAGACTATATACTACATTTTGCTTCTCCAGCCAGCCCGATTGACTATTTAAAAATTCCACTGGAAACTCTTAGAGTAGGGTCTTTAGGAACTGAGAACGTTTTAAAAATAGCTTTAAAAAATAATGCTCGTATTTTAATTGCTTCCACCTCAGAAGTTTATGGTGATCCTTTAGTACACCCGCAACCTGAGGAATACTTCGGCAATGTTGATCCTGTTGGACCAAGAGGCGTTTACGATGAGGCCAAGCGTTTTCAGGAAGCCTTAACCACCGCTTATCATACCTTTCACGGACTTGATATAAGAATAGCAAGAATATTCAACACTTACGGCTCAAGAATGAGAGTTAATGACGGAAGAGCAATCCCAGCTTTTATGGGGCAAGTTTTAAGAGGGGAAAGCTTAACTGTGTTTGGAGATGGCTCTCAAACCAGATCTTTTTGTTTTGTAGATGACATGGTTGAGGGAATTTATAAGCTCTTACATTCAAACTACACCAAACCTATGAACTTAGGTAATCCTGAAGAAATAACTTTGATTGACTTTGCAAAAGAAATTATAGCTATGGGGGGCACTGATAATAAAATAGTTTTTAAACCTCTCCCCATTAATGATCCTATTAAAAGAAAACCCAACATAACTAAAGCAAAGGAAATTTTAAATTGGCAACCTCAAGTTTCAAGAAAAAAAGGACTAGAAAATGCTTTCAATTATTTTAAGAGCTTATCTTTGGAAGAATTAAATAAAAAAGATAATAAATTTGCATAAACACTTATTAAAAACACTTGTGAAAAAACACCCTTTTATTAATTTACTTAAAATCTTTATTCTCTTTTTTTTAATTGATTCTTGTTCTTATCCAGAAATTTCAAAAGATGAGCTGATCTATGATAACGATTTTGAAAGTGGAAACTTAACTGAAATTGACGGTAAAGCTACTTCTACTTTTAACAACACCACAGTTCTAGGAGATTTCAACAACGACGGTTTTACCTTACATTTAGAAAATACAGGGGATCACGACTATGTTTTTATTTCTTTTGATTTATACATTCATGGTACTTGGGACGGCAATTTTAATGGATTTCCTGAAAATGACAAGCCAGATAAATGGATTATGGAACTAGATCCAGATATGGATTTAATAAAAGACACATCTAGTGATAGGTTTGTTACCACTTTTTCTAACAGCCCTTGTTTTTCAAATTATTGCTTAAGACAGTCTTATCCTGAAATGTATCCTTTTGAAAATAATCCAAAAACTGGAAATAGCAAAGTTGATCTTCCAAAAATCTGTAAAAACTCATTTTTTGGTGGCAACTCAACTTTATATAAAATTGAAAAAGGATTTAGACACTCAGGTAATGCCGTTGTCATACGATTTTATGACGAGCTATATCAGCCTAATGCAATTGATAAAGACGGAATTGTTCAATCTAAATGTGATGAGAGCTGGTCTTTAGATAATTTAAAAGTAAGAGTAATTTCCTATAACTAATGAAATACAACTTCTTCTTGTTTTTATTTTTTACATCTCTTGTATCATTCTCTCAGACAATTAATCTTAACGAGTCGTATTTAACCGATTATTTAAGAACCTCACAACTACTAGGAAAATTTAAAAGTGATGTTTCTTTTACCTTAAAACCATTCGATATTGGAAAAAACGGAATAGAAATAAATAAAGAAATTTTTGATACGGAAAAATACGCCCCTACAGTACTGAGTTTTTTAAAAGGAAATGGTAAAATAAAAATACTACCAATAGATTATAATATTGAATTTAACAGCCACCACCCTTATAACAGAAATAACGGAAGTATGGGGCCAAATCGTGGGTATCAGCACATAATAAGCGCAGGGATTTATGCTGAAATAGGCCCCTTATCTATTCAACTAAAACCTGAATATTTATATTCAGAGAATAAAGATTTTCAAGGGTTTGGAGAAGGGCCTAATGGTCATTATTCAGTTATATGGGTAAAAAGATACAAACAATGGAATAAGATAGATAAGCCTGAACGTTTCGGTGAAAAAAGCATTAGTAAAACATTAATAGGACAATCTAGTATCAGGTTAAATTTTAAAGGACTAAGTCTTGGGGTTTCAAATGAAAATATTTGGTGGGGCCCCTCAATTAGAAACAGCATCATGATGAGTAATCATGCCAGAGGATTTAAACACATTACTTTTAATACAACAAAACCATTAAAAACTAAAATTGGAAATTTTGAGTGGCAAGTTGTTTCTGGAAGATTAGAATCCTCAGGCTATTTACCTGCAAATTCTGATTTCCAGCACGCGGGAACTAATATTTATATTCCAAAAATTAATCAACTGGCACAAAGAAATGACTGGAGGTATTTTCAAGGCTTCGCTATCACCTACTCTCCAAAATGGATCTCAGGATTTTCGTCTGGATTTATTAGATGGACTAATATGTACTCTGCACTAGTTGAAGGAAAATACACATGGATGAATGGGAGTCCAAATTGGTTTCCAGCGTTTGGAAATCTTTTTAGAAAAAATGATGAATATGTAGATTACGAATTACAAACTGATCAAGCCGCAGGTGTGTTTTTAAGATGGTTATGGAAAGATTCAAATGCAGAAATATACGCGGAATATCATCATAATGATTCTAAACAAAACTTAAGAGACTTATTAATGGATTCTGATCACAGTAGAGCAGTTACAGTTGGTTTACAAAAAATTTTTAAAATAAATACTGACATATACTTATTTTCTTGGGAATGGACACAGATGGAACAAACTGCATCTAGATTATTGAGAAATGCCGGGTCGTGGTATGAGCATGCTGCTGTATATGACGGTTACACTAACGAAGGTGAAGTTTTAGGTGCTGGAATTGGTCCGGGAAGTAATTCGCATTACTTTGCGCTTAACAGAATTAGACAGAAAGAAAAATTAGGAATAGCACTTGAGATTATAGATCAGGACAATGATTTTTATCATGAGGCTTTCGCTTCAGCTCGTGACCCAAGGCGTTATTGGAAAGATTTTAATTTACACCTTAATTTTTCTAAAAAATATAAACAATTTTGGCTTTCTTCAAATTTAATGTATTCAAGAAGTTTAAATTATCAGTGGGATCTAAAAGATTATGCTACTGAATATTATCATCCAGGAAATGATGTGAATAATTTTCACATGACCTTAAAATTAGCCTACTTAATTCCTTTGGCTAACTAAAGATTTGAAAACCTCTAAATACTGACTGGTAACAAAATCCCAATTATATTTTTTAGTAATTCCATTTACAGATTCCTGTCTTAGTTTATCAATTTCAAGTTTTTCTTTTTCACAATAATTAATCTGGTTAGTTATTGAAAAAGGTTCTTTTTTAAAAAAAATCCCAAACTTCCCTTTTTGAAGCATTTCCTTGTTAAATAGCGTATCGAGAGCTAGAATAGTACAGCCATAAGCCATGGCCTTAATCATAGTAGGATTCGTTCCGCCAAACTCATGACCATGAACATAAACATAACAGTTATGGTATAACTCAGCTAATATATCTTGATCCTTAACATAACCTGTAAAAATCAATCTTTTGTCCACCATATTTTTTAGATTAGAAGCATAAGAATCTTTATAAGGAACGTCTCCAACAATAACTAATTTCTTTTTTGAATTAGATTTTAAAAACCCCTTTATAATTAAATCGGCATTATTGTCAGGTATTAACCTTCCTATAACCAAGTAATATTCTCTTTGTTTAATATCCCATGCGTTTATTAAGTCTGGATTTTTTGATTTTCTAATATCTGCTCCATAAGCAATAACCTTAGAATCTCTTTTAAAAAGATCTAAATAAACCTTTCTCATTTCATCAGAATCATTAATAATCTGATCATAAAAAAGAGTGGCCATTTTTGAAGCCCACTTAAAATAACTCGATCCCAAACCTTTCCATTTAGGCCTTAGCCATTCAAGGCCATCCACATTAATGGCCGTTGGTATTCTAAATAATTTAGTTAAAAGTCCAAAAGGACCATTAGCCGAGTTGACAACCAGCACCACATCAGTATTTGAAAAACAAGCATGAATAATCGATAAAAAAGAGTGAATAGGTTGGGATAATATTTTTGTTTCAATTGTAGGGATATACACTAGTTTAATTCCTTTAGATTCCTTTGGTCTTTTATCAAAAAGTCCTTTATGGCAATAAACTTTCACATTACAATCTTTATTAACTAGACGCTCGCCTAATTCTTTAACAAAAGTTTCATATCCGCTATAAACATATGGATACCCTCTTGTCCCAATAATAGATACGTTTATTTTTTTATTCATTTACATTAAACTGATAACTTCATTTAAAATATGCTTTTCAAAAACACTAGAACTAAAATTATTTTTAAAGTAAATTTTGCTGTTGTTTAAATGAATTTTTTGAAGATTTTTATTATTAACATATTCAATTATCAAAGACGAAGCTTTTATAGAGTCATTATAAGGAATCAAAAGCCCATTATTGCCGTTATCAAGAATTTCTACTGCACCTCCAAGATTGGTAGATACTGATGGTAATTCATTATATAATGACTCAAATAAGACTGTGGGAAGTGGATCAGGTGAAATAGCAGGATGAATGAATAAATCAGACTGTTGTAAAATATTAGAAATATCCTTTCTAAATCCTAAAAATTGAATTTGATCTGATAGTCCCAAATCTTTAACTCTTTTTTTTAAGTTTAACTCATAAGAAGCATAACTGTTAAGTGTATCACCAACAAT
>Ga0075446_10000335_pt1 | contig 19302 bp, 18 predicted proteins | sample CoawatmetaG05DNA_FD_71590 | JGI IMG/M metagenome (GOLD analysis project Ga0075446, IMG submission 71590) | Marine microbial communities from the West Antarctic Peninsula - Coastal water metaG058-DNA | ecosystem: Environmental > Aquatic > Marine > Coastal | place: Atlantic Ocean: West Antarctic... | reverse complement strand
CTTGCCAGATTTAAAATCTGTCTTATATTTGCAACCGCTAAGGGCAATTAGCTCAGTTGGTTCAGAGCATCTCGTTTACACCGAGAGGGTCGGGGGTTCGAATCCCTCATTGCCCACATCAATTACAATCCTGATGAATTTTTCATCAGGATTTTTTGTTTTAAAAAAATGATGAAGCGAGCTTCTTATTTTTTAAAAACAAAAAATCTAACAGGAGCTTAGCTCCCAAGGATTGTATTTGCAGTGGCATCTTCAATACCTAATCAACCACCAAAATAAAAATCCGATAATGCGAATATGCTTCTACAAAATTGATAGTGCGCAATTGTATTTCGTGCCGTAAAAAAATTGGATGCTGAGTTACAAAGAAGGAACTTAAAATAAATATTCACATGGAATCCTTCAAATTATATAAATGGATTTTTGTTTTTAATCTTTTTTGGAAAAGAGTCAAGTGATTCTTTTTTGTTATATTTGAATTCTAACAAATATGTAAAGAAAAAGACTTCTAATTGAATATTGTTTTATGATGGAAAGTAAAGAGTATTCTTTTTTATTGCAAAAACAGAAATGATTCTTAACTTTAGAAAAATTCAAATTTGAATTGAATAACATATATTAAAAAGGTGTTTTCAAATTGACTTAAAAACATCTTTGAATACTGTAAATTTGCACAAATTTTTAAATTTAAAAGATACTAATATATTATAAGAATGAAAGTAGCGTTTATAACAGGGGTTACAGGACAAGATGGGGCCTATTTGAGTGAGTTTTTATTGAAAAAAGGGTATCAAGTTCATGGTATGAAAAGAAGATCCTCTTTATTTAATACGGATAGAATAGATCATTTGTATCAAGATCCTCATGTGGAAAATAGAAATTTCTTATTGCATTATGGAGATATGACGGACAGCACGAATATCACCAGATTGATACAAGAAATTCAGCCTGACGAAATTTATAACTTGGCTGCTATGAGTCATGTAGCAGTGTCTTTTGAAACACCGGAATATACGGGAAATGCGGATGCTTTAGGAACGCTTCGTATTTTAGATGCAGTGAAGTTATTAGGTTTAGAGAAAAAAACAAGAATTTACCAAGCATCAACCTCTGAATTGTATGGTAAGGTTCAGGAGGTACCGCAATCAGAAACAACTCCGTTTTATCCAAGATCTCCTTATGCTGTGGCTAAAATGTATGCGTATTGGATTACGGTTAACTATAGAGAAGCCTACAACATGTTTGCTTGTAATGGTATTCTTTTTAATCATGAATCGCCAATTAGAGGAGAAACGTTTGTCACTAGAAAAATTACAAGAGCTACCTCTAGAATAGCCTTGGGTCTTCAAGATAAATTTTATTTAGGTAATTTAGAAGCAAAAAGAGATTGGGGTCATGCCAAAGACTATATAAGAATGATGTGGATGATTCTTCAGGCAGAAACAGCAGAAGATTGGGTCATTGCTACTGGTAAAACGACTACAGTTAGAGATTTTGTGAAGATGAGCTTTTCTGAGGTTGGCATTGAGTTGACTTTTGTAGGCGAGGGTATTGATGAAAAAGCTTTTGTAAAAGCCTGTAATAAATCGGCATATCAGTTAGAAATTGGCAAAGAGGTCCTGTCTGTAGATCCAAAATACTTTAGACCAACAGAAGTTGATTTACTGATTGGAGACCCTACCAAAGCAAGAACAAAATTAGGTTGGGAATGTAAATATGATTTGGCAGATTTAATTAAAGAGATGATGGATTCAGATTTAAAATTAATGAAAAAAGATCAATATTTAAAGGAGGGTGGTTATAATACCAATAATTATTTTGAATAAATAGTTGTGCATGAAAATACTATTAACAGGAGGTTCAGGAATGGTCGGGAGGAATATTTTAGAGTATTCAGAAAGCTATGAATACACTTTTTTATCCCCCTCAAGTAAAGAATTAAACTTATTAGATTACAGTTCTGTAGATAATTTTATAAAAGAAAATAAACCCGAATTTATTATTCATGCAGCCGGAAAAGTTGGAGGCATACAGGCCAATATTGCAGATCCAGTTCATTTTTTAGTAGATAATATGGATATGGGTAGAAATATTATAATGGCTGCTAAAAATAATTCAATAAAAAACGTATTGAATTTAAGTAGTTCTTGTATGTATCCACGAAATGCAGAAAATCCCCTTTCAGAAGATCTTATTTTAAAGGGAGAACTAGAGCCTACTAATGAGGGATATGCCATTGCTAAGGTAATGACTACTAGATTGTGTGAATATATAATGAAAGAGGGGCATGATATCAATTATAAAACGGTTATTCCGTGCAATATTTATGGGAAGTATGATAAATTCGACCCCATGAATTCTCACATGATACCAGCAGTAATCCGTAAGATTTATGAAGCGAAGGAATCAGGAAATGAAGCAATTGATATTTGGGGAGATGGTCTTGCTAGAAGAGAGTTTATGTATGCAGAAGACTTGGCTAATTTTATTTTTTATGCCATACCAAATTTTAAATCAATGCCTCAAAATATTAATGTAGGCCTAGGTAAAGATTATTCAATTAATGAATATTATAAAAGTATTGCGAGTGTTATTGGTTTTAAGGGCAGTTTTATTCATGACTTAACAAAGCCAATAGGAATGAAACGAAAATTAATTAATGATGCGAGGCTAAAGACCTTTGGGTGGAGTTCTAAAACTTCCCTAAATGAAGGGCTTACTAAAACTTTTGAATTTTATAAAAAAACACGTATAAATGAGTAGTTATAAATTAGCTTCGTCTACTTGGGATGAAAAAGAGTTAAACGCAATCCAATCTATTATAGATAAAGATATGTACACTATGGGTGCTAGTGTAAAACAATTTGAAGAAGATTTCTCTAAGTTTCTTGATACTAAATATTGTGTAATGACAAGTTCTGGTTCTACAGCGAATTTACTAGCAGTAGCAGCTCTTTTTTTTACTAAAAACCCAAAATTAAAAAGAGGAGATGAGGTCATCGTTCCTGCTGTCTCTTGGTCTACTACCTATTTCCCCTTGCAACAGTATGGATTAAAGTTAAAGTTTGTAGACATTGATTTAGAAACATTAAACTATGATTTAAAAGCCTTAGAGGAGGCAGTATCTGATGCTACTAAAATGATCATGGTTGTGAATCTTTTAGGAAATCCAAATAATTTTGATGAAATTAACAGCATTATTGAGGACAAGGATGTTTTTCTAATAGAAGATAATTGTGAGTCCATGGGCGCTACCTTTAAAGGACAACAAGCAGGTACATATGGTGTAATGGGAACATTTTCTACATTCTTCTCGCATCACATGGCTACCATGGAAGGCGGTTTTGTAACTACAAATGACGAAGAATTGTATCATATTCTTTTAACGATTAGAGCACATGGTTGGACTCGAAACTTGCCTAAAGAAAATAAAGTTTCAAATAAAAGCGACGATTGGTTTACAGAATCATTTCGGTTTGTTTTACCAGGTTATAATGTCAGGCCTTTAGAAATGAGTGGAGCTATTGGAATTGAGCAACTAAAAAAATTACCTTCTTTTATAGAGAATAGAAGAAAAAATGCAAAACTATTTGTGCAACTATTTGAAAATCATCCAGACTTTAGTATCCAGAAAGAAATAAGTGAAAGTTCTTGGTTTGGTTTTTCTTTAATTATCAAACCAGAATCTAGTAGGAATAGAAAAGATGTGGTGAACCTATTAATGGAAGCAAATATCGAATGCAGGCCTATAGTTACTGGAGATTTCACTCAAAACGAGGTGATGAAATATTTTGACTACGAAATTCATAAAGAATTAAAAAATGCAAAATATTTACACGATAAAGGTTTATTTGTTGGAAATCAACAAGTTTTAATCGAGGACGAAATTAGATATTTATATAAGGTTTTAAGTTAGTTTGTGCGCCCGTTAGAATCTACTCTTTAAGATACAATTGAAATTGTATCGTTGCTTTAATTTTAAAAATTAGTAGTTACCAAATTTCTTGTAAGTAAGTTAGAAACCATTAACTTTGTTTTAAATGCCTTCTTCTAAGTTTAAAAGCAGTGGTTAGGCTGTGCATCTGTGAATGACTAGTTCATCGCGAAAAATAGATGAAAGTAGTCTTGAATTCAGAATTTATCAATAATACTGGTATTCGTTAGTTGCCAGAAATAAATACAAATGAAAGAGGTAGAAATTGCGGTTATAGGCCTGGGATATGTTGGTTTGCCACTGGCAAGGCTATTTGCAACAAAATACAAGGTCGTAGGTTTTGATATCAATCAGCAGCGTGTTACAGAATTAATGGCTGGTAAAGACAGCACTTTAGAATTAGAATCAGCGGCTTTAAATGAAGTGTTGGTTAAGAATGCTACCAATGAGAAAGGCTTGTATTGTTCTACGAATATCGCAGATATAAAATCCTGTAATTATTATATTATTACCATGCCTACTCCAGTAGATAAGAACAATACCCCTGTTTTAACCCACTTATTAGCAGCGAGTAAAACCGTGGCTAGCGTGTTAAAAAAAGGAGATATTGTCATCTATGAGTCTACTGTATATCCCGGAGCTACAGAAGAAGATTGTATTCCCGTTTTAGAAAAAGAGTCGGGGCTTGTGTTCAACAAAGATTTCTTTGCAGGCTATTCACCAGAGCGCATCAACCCTGGAGACAAAGTAAATACCATCGATAAGATTTTAAAAATAACTTCAGGTTCTACGCCTACGATTGCCAAAAAAGTAGATACTTTGTATGCGTCTGTTGTAACTGCGGGAACCTATTTGGCGTCCTCCATTAAGGTTGCTGAAGCAGCGAAGGTTATTGAGAACTCGCAACGAGATATTAACATCGCTTTTGTAAATGAGTTGGCAAAAATATTTAATTTAATGGATATTAATATTCATGAAGTGTTAGCTGCTGCGGGTACAAAATGGAATTTTCTACCTTTCAAGCCTGGTTTGGTTGGAGGTCATTGTATTGGTGTAGATCCTTATTATTTAGCCCATAAAGCAAAAGAGTTCGGGTATCATCCAGAAATTATTCTAGCAGGGAGAAGGGTGAACGACAGTATGGGAGCATTTGTAGCAGCTGAGGTCGCAAAATTAATGATAAAGAAAGGTGTAGAGGTCAAAGATGCTGAGGTTTTAGTATTGGGTATTACCTTTAAAGAGGACTGTTCGGATGTTAGAAATACAAAAGTTGTTGATGTAGTGAATGAATTGTTCGATTTCGGAACAAATGTTACTATTTATGATCCTTGTGCAGACCCAATACAAGTACAAAAGGAATACAATTTGGTATCTCAAAGGAGTTTGCCAAATAAAAAATACGATGCCATTGTGTTGACAGTAGCGCATGCTGAATTCAAAAATTTGGACTTAAAAAAGCTAAAAAAAGAGAAATCAGTGGTGTATGACGTTAAAAATTTTTGGAATCCAAAAGACGTAAATAAATCTTTATAAAATGAAGAATTTTGCATTATTAGGTGCTTCCGGTTACATCGCACCAAGACATTTAAAAGCAATTAAAGATACAAACAATAATTTAATAGCTGCATTAGACAAGTTCGATTCTGCAGGGGTTATGGATCGCTATTTTCCGAATGCAGATTTTTTTGTGGAGTTCGAGAGGTTTGACCGTCACATAGAAATGTTAAAAAGAAATAAGCAGATTAGATTAGATTATGTTAGTATTTGCACCCCTAATTATTTGCATGATTCTCACATTAGAATGGCTTTAAGAAGCGGAGCGGATGCAATTTGCGAAAAACCAATCGTATTGAATCCATGGAATATAGATGCGTTGGCTGCCATTGAAAAAGAATCTCAAGGTAAAATTAATACCATTTTGCAGTTAAGGTTGCATGCTTCTATTATCGAACTAAAAAATAAAGTGGATGCTGCAAACAAAAAAGGCAAATATGAGGTCGATTTAACCTATATCACTTCAAGGGGAAAATGGTATGATGTTTCTTGGAAAGGAGACGAGAGTAAATCGGGCGGTATTGCGACAAACATTGGTGTTCATTTTTATGATATGCTGTCTTGGGTTTTTGGTGATGTTCAAGAGAATACAGTTCATCTAAGAGAAAAAAGCAAAGCGGCAGGTTATTTAGAATTTAAAAACGCAAGAGTTCGCTGGTTTTTATCTATTGATGAAAATGATTTACCAAAAGAAATAAAAGAGAAAGAACAACGAACTTTTAGATCCATAACAATAGACAACGAGGAACTAGAGTTTAGTGATGGGTTTACAGAATTGCATACTAAAAGTTATAAAAACATACTTTTACATCAGGGTTTTGGACTGGAAGAAGTAAGGAGTTCCATTGAAATAGTGCACAACATTCGAAATAGTGAAATAAATAATTTAGGGCATAAACATCCTTTTTTAAATAAATAAATCTATATTGAGCCGAAATGAGAAAGAAATAAAAAAATGAAAAAAAAGGCAATCATCGTTTCGGGGTATTTTAATCCAATACACAAAGGACATTTGGAATGCTTTAATACTGCCAAGGGTTTGGCAGATGAACTGTTTGTAATTGTGAATAGTGATATGCAAAGAGCGCTCAAAGGGTCTAAAGAATTTCAAAAAGAAGAAGAACGTTTGTTTATTGTGCAAAATATTAAAGCAGTAGACAAAGCAATTATTGCAGTAGATACAGATAGAACTGTCTGTGCATCTATTCAGGCTATTTTTGAAACTTACGGTCAAGAATATGAATTAGGGTTTGCCAATGGAGGTGATCAGGATAATAATTCAATCCCAGAAGCTCCAATTTGTACCCAATTAAAAATTCAATTAATAGACGGTCTTGGCGATAAGATACAATCTTCTTCTTGGTTATTAAATAAAAAATAAATTTATGAAAATAGGAATTACTTTCAGTGCTTTCGATCTTTTACACGCCGGACATATAAAAATGTTAGAAGATGCAAAACGGCAATGCGATTATTTAATTTGTGCTTTACAAACAGATCCTACCATAGACAGGCCGGGAAAAAATAGACCGATACAATCTGTGGTAGAAAGATATATTCAACTCAAAGGCTGTAAATACGTAGACGAGATTATGCCGTATGCAACAGAACAAGATTTAGAGGATGTGTTACGTTCTTTTAAAATAGATGTTCGTGTTATTGGAGATGAGTACGCAAGCAAACAATTTACAGGAAGACAATATTGTGAAGAAAAAGGAATTGAATTGTATTTTAATAAAAGAGAACACCGTTTTTCTAGCAGTGAGTTAAGAAGAGAAGTTCAGGAGAAAGAAAATTTAAGAGGAAAAGATAAATAGAATGTTGACGAAGATAAAGATTTAGACTAAGTCCATGCCATCGTCAAAGTTTATAAGAAGCGTAAGCAAAAAAAAAGATAAGTAAATGAAGGTTTCTATCATTGGTTGCGGTTATTTAGGTCTGACGGCAGGTGTGTGTTTTGCAGAAAAGGGAAATCAAATAAGCTGTGTTATATCGATCTGGTAAAGATTGAAAAATTAAATACCGGTAGTATTCCTATTTTTGAACCAGGATTGGAACAAATGGTCTTTAGGAGTATTGAGAATAAAAACCTTTTTTTTACTAATGTAGTATCAAAATCAATTAGTGAAGCAGAAATTGTTTTCATTGCTGTTGGAACACCAATGGGAGATGACGGCTTTGCGGACTTACAGTATGTGCTTGCAGTGGCCAAGTCTATCGGAGAAACCATGCAAGAGCACTTGATTATTGTTGATAAATCTACGGTTCCTGTGGGTACTGCAGATAAAGTGAAAAAAACCATTCAGGCAGCATTAGATCTTAGGAACTCTGACTTAGAATTTGATGTGGTTTCAAATCCTGAGTTTCTAAAAGAAGGAACAGCAATCAATGATTTCATGAAGCCAGACAGAGTTGTTATTGGGGCAGATTCTGAGTATGCTTTCGAGAAAATGAAACAATTGTATGCGCCCTTTTTTAGAACACATGACCGTTTTATCATGATGGATATCCATTCTGCAGAAATGACAAAATATGCAGCAAATGCAATGTTGGCTACTAAAATATCCTTCATGAATGAAATTGAAAATATTTGTGAAAGAGTCGGTGCAGATGCAAATTTAGTTCGAATCGGTATTGGTTCAGACAAAAGAATTGTCTACGGTTTTATTTATCCAGGAGCCGGTCATGGTGGATCTTGTTTTCAAAGGATGTAAAAGCATTGCGAAATATGGCGAAGGAAAATGGTTACGAGCCAAAGTTAATTACTGCCGTTGAAGAAGTAAATGATGCACAAAAATCAGTAATTATTCAAAAAATAGTCAAACGTTTTGGTGAAGATTTAACAGGCTGTATTTTTGGTGTCTGGGGATTTGCATTTAAACCCGGTACAGATGATATGCGAGAGGCACCCTCTATTTATACAATCAAAGAATTAGTAAAAAGAGGTGCGAAAATAAAAGCATACGATCCGAAAGCAATGCACGAGGCAAAAGAATTTTATTTAAAGATGTTATGCATGTAGCTTATTTTTAGTCGAAATACGATGTTTTGAAAGGTTCAGATGCACTGATTTTATTGACGGAATGGAAAGAGTTTTGGTCTCCTGATTTTGAAGAACTAAAAGAACAATTAAAAGAGCCTATCATTTTTGATGGAAGAAATCAATACAATGCGTTCAATCTAGAAGCAAAAGGATTTGAGTATTACCAAATAGGGAAGTAAAATATGATTAAAAAGGATACAAAAATATACATCGCAGGTCATAGAGGTATGGTGGGTGCCGCTGTTTGGAGGGCTTTGGAGAATAGAGGTTACACAAATTTGTTAGGAAAAACAAGGAATGAATTAGATTTAACAAATCAACAAGCAGTAAAAGACTTTTATGCAAAGGAAAAACCTCAAATAGTAATAGATGCAGCTGCAAGAGTAGGAGGTATTTTAGCAAATAGCAATTTCCCGTATCAATTTTTAATGGAAAATATGCAAATTCAGAATAATTTAATTGATGGAGCATTAAAGGCAGGTATAGAGAAATTCCTATTCTTAGGAAGCTCTTGTATCTATCCAAAGTTTGCACCACAGCCGCTAAAGGAAGAGTATTTGTTAACAGATTCTTTAGAGCCAACAAATGAATGTTATGCTATTGCTAAAATTACAGGCGTAAAAACCTGTCAGGCAATTCGGAAGCAATTTAATAAAGACTATGTAAGCTTAATGCCAACGAACTTATATGGTTATTTTGATAATTTCGATTTAAAAACATCTCATGTATTGCCAGCTATGTTGCGGAAGTTTCATGAAGCAAAAGAAAATGAGCATGCAGCTGTTGTCCTGTGGGGAAGTGGCTCACCAATGCGAGAGTTCTTATTCGTAGACGACATGGCGGAAGCTGTCGTATATGTTTTAGAAAATAAATTATCGGAAGATTTGTATAATGTAGGATCTGGTAAAGATATTACAATTAAAGAATTAGCAGAAACTATTCAAAAAGTTACTGGACATCAGGGTGAAATTATTTGGGATGCTGAGAAACCCGATGGAACTCCCAGAAAACTGCTAGATGTTTCAAAAATGACAGCAATGGGTTGGGAGTATTCTACAGAATTGCACGAAGGAATTGAAAAAACATATGATTGGTTTTTAGAGAATATAGAGAATATTAAAGAAGTCAAAATGGGTGTAGACGGGTACTAGTAATAAGTCAATATTTTCTCAAAAAAAAAGGAAGAATGAGAGATTTTAGAAAATATAGTTTGGGATAGATGGGGTGGATCTTGTGAATGCAGTTTATGCTTAGGTAAATCGTTTTCCGAGTTCAGAGAAATTTGGATTGAGTTCTTAAATAACACGAGTAGATGTTTCAATTCTCTCAAATATTGCATAAGGACGATCTCAATCGTCTCAAAGCGATATAAGTACTGAGAAAAATAATTAATTAGATTTAGACTAAAACTAAAACCTAAACAAAGTCAAAGAGGAGTTTTTTATGTAGCAAAAAAAATAGATGAAAGTAGCATTCATAACAGGAGTAACAGGACAAGACGGGGCTTATTTAAGTGAGTTTTTATTAAAAAAAGGATACGAAGTTCATGGTATGAAAAGAAGATCCTCTTTGTTTAATACAGATAGAATAGATCATTTGTATCAAGATCCTCATGTAGACAACCGTAATTTTTTCTTGCATTATGGTGACATGACGGACAGTACAAGCCTTACGCGTTTGATCAAAGAGATTCAGCCAGATGAGATTTACAACTTGGCAGCGATGAGTCATGTTGTGGTGTCCTTTGAAACTCCTGAGTATACAGGAAATGCAGATGGACTTGGAACCTTACGTATTTTGGATACCGTTCGTTTGTTGGGCTTAGAAAAGAAGACGAGAATTTATCAAGCGTCTACTTCCGAATTATTTGGTAAAGTGCAAGAAGTTCCGTAGTCAGAAACAACACCCTTTTATCCGCGTTCTCCTTATGCAGTCGCTAAAATATACGCATATTGGATTACTCTAAATTATAGAGAGGCTTACGGTCTGTATGCTTGCAATGGTATTTTGTTTAATCATGAGTCTCCTTTGCGAGGAGAAACATTTGTGACTCGGAAAATTACCAGAGCTACTGCAAGAATCGCATTAGGATTGCAAGATAAATTATTTCTTGGAAATTTAGATGCCAAGCGCGATTGGGGACATGCAAAAGACTATGTGCGCATGATGTGGATGATCTTGCAAGCAGCGGAGGCAGAAGATTGGGTAATTGCCACAGGGATTACAACAGCCGTCAGAGATTTTGTGCGGATGAGTTTTGCTGAAGTTGGAATTACACTTCGTTTTGAAGGCGAAGGAGTAAACGAGGTTGGTATTATAGACGGCGTTGATCGAGAAAAATACCAACTTATTATAAATCCAAATGACGAACAAGGAAAAGCGAACATCGAATCCCTTTTAATCGGAAAAGAAGTATTGGCTGTCGATCCTAAATATTTCCGTCCAACAGAGGTAGATTTGTTAATTGGAGACCCAACAAAAGCAAATACGAAACTAGGTTGGGTCCCTGAACACGATTTAGCCTCTTTAGTAAAAGAGATGATGCAAAGTGATATTACATTGATGAAAAAAGACCAATACCTAAAAGATGGAGGCTATGTAACACTAAATTATTTTGAATAGGGTTAGTTTTTGAAATAGCTAGAAAAAGAGGAAGATATTGCTTAAAAAAAAACTTCTAGGTATTCTTCTTACAGCATTAAATAGAAAAAAACAACATTTAACTATTTTTTTAAGCCTTAAAAAATAGTATGTTTGCAGAAAAATAGTATTATCCAAAAAATGAAAAAACATATACTTTTATTAATTATTGTAGCATTTACTTTTTGTTCTTCTGTTTTGTTGGGTCAAGATTTGGGTCAACTTAAAAATATAGATATCAATGCAGTTTCAGATGCGCAAATTGCATCTTATTGGGCTAAAGTTAAAAAAGGTGGCTACACCATGGCGCAAGTCGAAGTGCTAGGAAAAGCGCAAGGTATTTCAGCAACTAAAATAGCAGCGTTTAAAAGAAGAGTAAATAGTTTAGGAACTTTAGAATCTGAGGAGAATAAAGAGATGTCAGTGGATGGAAAGACATTCCCTAATGACGATCCATTTGGCATGAAAGCCGGAGAATTTGCAGCGGAGGACACAGAAGAAAATTTACTTTTTGGATATGATTTTTTTAGCAATTCTAAAGTTTCATTTGCACCAAGCGTAAACATTGCAGTCCCAAAAAATTATCAAATAGGTCCAGGAGACGAAATAATGATTGACTTGTGGGGCGCTTCAGAGGTGACCTACAAAGCGACTTTAAATAATAGTGGAAGCATTAAAATTAACGGCATTGGTTTCATCTTTATCAACGGATTTACATTGGAGGATGCAACTAGCAAAATAATTTCGAAACTTAAAAAAAAACACGCAGGTATTTCAGCATCAGCTACTAGTTATAATAAAATCAATACTAACGTTACCGTTTCAAAAATTAGAACGGTTCAGGTAAATATTATAGGCGCCGTAAAAGTACCAGGTACGTATGCTTTGAATTCATTATCAACTGTTTTAAATGCATTGTATGTTGCAGGTGGGCCCACAGAAATGGGCACCTTTAGAGCGGTGCAATTGGTGCGCGCAAACAAAGTAGTGGCTACCTTAGATGTATATGACTACTTGTTGTCTGGGACACAAGACGGAAATTTAAAATTACAAGATCAGGATGTTTTATTGGTTTCCCCATATAAGAATCAAGTAACGGTAGAAGGAGCTGTAAAAAGAGCAGGCATATACGAGCTAAAAGAAGGAGAAAATTTAGTAGATTTAATTCAATATTTTGGCGGTTTTACCTCAAAAGCATACACCAATTTACTGGTGATAGAGCGTTTGAATGGTGCACGAAAAGAAGTAAGAGAGGTTTCCCTTGAAGATGCAGCCCATTTTTCAATGCAAGCAGGGGATAAATTGGTGGTTCAGGAGATTTTAGAGACCTATGAAAATAAAATATCAGTAGGAGGTGAAGTCTATCGGCCTGGTAATTTTCAGTTTTTTAAAAATACTACGTTGAAGAATCTTATAGAAAAAGCAGAAGGAATAACTCCGGAAGCATTTTTATCAAGAGGGCTTTTGGTTCGAACTTTTGACGATACACAAAAAGAAAATATTTCCTTTTCAGTTGCAACTATTTTAAATGGCGAAACCTCTATCTTGCTTCAAGATAGAGATAGCGTGCATGTTTTTAATAAAAAGGAATTGAGAGAAGAAAGAACCATTAGTATTGCTGGTGCAGTAAATAACTCAAAAACAATCGATTTTATAGATAAATTGCAAATAGAGGATCTTATCGTAATGTCAGGCGGTTTAAAAGAAGGAGCAGATTCTGAAGTAATTAGCGTATCTAGGCGATTGAAGGATGGAAGTTTTGCTACTTTAAGTGAAGTTTACACCGTATCGGCAGAAACTAATTTAGCCATTAATAAGGGAATACCTTTTTATTTAGAACCCTTTGATATTGTGAACGTACGATTTTTGAAAGGGTATACCGCTCAAAAAGAGGTTACAATTACTGGTGAGGTTAAATATGAAGGCGCTTATGTCTTGAAAACTAAAAATGAACGAATCTCCGATTTAATCGAAAGATCTGGAGGGTTTACTGACTTTGCCGATGTTAAAGGAGCCGCTTTAATTCGAAAAGTAGTAGATAAAGATGCAGTAAACATCATAAAAAAAATGAAAATTAATCGGGATGATGAAGGAGAAGATGAAGAGGCGGATGCAGGAGATGCTGACGACAAAGAGGCTATTCTGGAGATGGAAGCCAGTGCTACAGAGTTTAAAGTTGGAATCGATTTAGAGGCCATTCTAAAAAATAAAGGCACGGATATAGACATGTTTCTAAGAGTAGGTGATGTTTTGATGATTCCGTCTAAAAGACAAACCGTAAAAGTATTAGGCATGGTCATAAAACCCTCTTTGGTGCAGTTTAAAGCTGGTCGGAGGTTAAAAGCATACGTTTCTAGATCAGGAGGCTTTGCTGAAAGCTCAAAAAAATCTAAAATATATGTTTCGTATGCGAATGGTGATGTAAAAACAGTAAAGAGTTTCCTTTTCTTTAAAGTGTATCCAAAATTAGCGCCAGGTGCCACTATTTTTGTGCCCGCGAAGTCCGAGAAAAAGCGTATGTCTACTCCAGAAATTATGGGGATTACCACTTCGATAGCAACCTTAGGGGTCTTAATTCAGACGATTCTAAATTAGTGGTTACACGCGAACAGAAGCCTGCCTAAATTTAAATTATATGATACAAGAAAATAATAAAACAGCGACAATGGAAGACGATAGCATCGACATCATTGCTGTATCAAAAGAGCTTTGGGAAGCACGTAAAACCATTCTAAAAATAACGTTGGTATTTACCTTTTTAGGATTGTTTGTAGCAATTTTCACAAAAAACGAATTTACAGCTTCTACCACTTTTGTTCCTCTAGCGCAGGGTAAATCCACAGGAGGTAGCTTGGGGAGTCTCGCTTCTTTGGCAGGTATTAGTCTAGGAGGAGGCATTGGAGGTGAAGAGATTTCACCAGAATTGTATCCACAGATAGTGAATAGCATTCCTTTTCAGTTAGAGTTATTAAACACACTATTAACAATTGATGGGCAGGCAGCACAAATTTCTTACCAATACTATTATGAAAATGTATACAACCCAGGAGTATTGGCTATACTTAAAAAATACACCTTAGGTTTGCCTGGAGTCTTACTTTCATCGTTAAAATCAGGTTCGGTAACTGCTGATGTTAATGGGAAAGAAAATGAAATTATTTCGATTTCTCAAATTGAAAATAGTCTTATAATTCAGTTAACCAATCAATTGAATTTAGCCGTAAATGCCGAGGAGGGTTTTGTATCTATTTCAGTAACTTTACCAGAAGCTCATGCAAGTGCAGAGTTGACCTTAAAAGCACAAAAGCTTCTCCAAGCGTATGCTTTACGATTTAAAACGCAAAAATCGATAGAACAACTTAAGTACATTAAAGAGCGCTATACAGAAAAGCAGGCTGCATTTAATGCTATTAAAATTGCATTAGCCCGTTTCCAAGATCAAAATAATGGCATCAATACGGCACTGGGTAGAACAAAATTATTGCAATTACAATCGGACTATGACCTTGCTTTTTCGGTGTATTCTGAACTAGCAAAACAATTAGAAACACAACAGTTACAAGTAAAAAAAGATACGCCTTTGTTTACGGTTTTAAAACCGGTTAGCATTCCATCAGAAAAGTCAGCACCTAAAAGAGCAATTATTTTAGCGGTGTACCTATTTTTAGGCTTTGTTTTAAGCTTAGGAATTGTTTTAGGAAAAAAGTATTTGAAAGGTTTTAAAACGGCGTGGGCTTTGAAATAATTTATGTAGTTTTGCTTTTAATAATATTATGTAGGTTTTTTGTGAAGTTAGCCTTTAGTTCATTTTAATCAATAGTTCCCCTATCTATTCTATCATTGTTCAATTTACAAGAAAGGTTTTTGTTGCGATAGACCTAAAAAAAAAGAAAAGAATATGGAAAACATATATTATTGTTTACTTTTATTTATTTTAATTTTTACAACCACCTTTTTTTTGATTCCAAAAATAAGAAGGCTTTCCTTGAAATTCAATCTTACAGACACACCTTCTGTTAGGAGTTCTCATCTAAAAGTGACCCCATCTTTTGGGGGTGTTGCTTTTTACATAAGCTTTATTATTACGCTATTCATCATTCAATTCTTCGATGATAATCAGGTTTCTCTTACATTACTAGTGTCTATATCTGTACTGTTTTTTACGGGTATTTTAGACGATATATTGAACGTTTCTGCTAAAATGAAGTTTTTAGGTCAATTTTTAGGAGTGGCAGTACTCATGTTTCAACCTGATTTTAGAATTTTAACGCTGCATGGTTTTATGGGGATTTACGAGATTCCTTTATTTGCATCTATTGCGGGTAGTATGTTCTTTTTGTTAGGATTAATAAATGCATTTAATTTGCTTGATGGTATCGATGGTTTATCTGCCATAACAGGCATTATCGTAGCTTCTTTTTATAGTTTTATGTTCTATCAATTGGGGTATTTTTATTATTTATATATAGCAATAACCACCATTGCTACGCTATTGGCTTTTCTGCGGTTTAATTTTTCGGTCACAAAAAAAATATTTATGGGAGATACCGGTAGTTTGTCTATTGGTTTAGTTTTAGGTTTGTTAACCCTTAAATTAATGTCTTCTGGAAGTTCTATTGGTAGTTCCGCTTTGAACTTTGATCAAAAGCAACTGCCATTGCTTTTATTAGCAGTGTTGTTTGTCCCTATTCTGGATACCTGCAGAGTGATGCTGATTAGAGCGCTTAAAAGGGAATCGATGTTTAAGCCAGATAGAAATCACATACATCACATTATCGTAGACTTTGGGCTCTCACATCGAAGGGCCTCTTTTTCTATTGGATTGGTTAATTTCAGTGTGGGGCTTGTGATGTTTTTTGTAATTACAAACTTTAATATTTTACAGTCTACCTTTTTCTTGTTTTGTATTTTTGCAGCCAGTATTGTATTGTTGTTTTTAATGAATAGGAATAAGGCAGCGTTGCGATTGAAGGTAAAATTGAAAGCCTCTATGTTAAGAATGTTTTTCTTTACATGGTAAATATTATAACTATTGAATTTTTAGTATATTGAAAGTTATGATTGAAGGGAGTTCAAAAAAATGGTTTGTCCTATGCACAAAGCCAAGAAACGAGTTAAAGGTCACGGAATGGCTCACGAAAATAGGTGTCGAAGTATATACACCAACGAAGATAGAAGTAAGACAATGGTCTGATCGCAAGAAAAAAGTAATCACACCTTTTTTACCATCTATGGTTTTGGTAAAACTGATGGAGAAAGAGGTATCTATGGTATTTGAAGTTCCGGGAGTAGTGCGTTTTTTATTTGAACACGGCAAACGTGCTAGTGTTTCGAATGAAGAAGTAGTGGCCATGAGAAGTTATTTAGAAGCCACGGCAGCTGAAGATAAAAAAGGCTTAGTTGTTGGAGATTTAGTGAAAGTACCTTTTTTAGAAGAACAGGCGAAATTGCTCTCTATTAAAGGAAAAAAGTGTTTGGCTCAGTTGCAAAAATTAGGAGCCATTGTATCATTTCAATTGCAGTAAGCAGTTGGATTTTTTTATGTAGTAAAAAGCATTACTGTGTGTAGTGCGGGCGAAGCCGTTAAAAAAAATAAAGTTTTGTATTAAAACTAAGGAAAACAATTAAAAAAAGTACAAATAACTAAATATAAGAAATGGATATCACAGTGATAGGGTCAGGATATGTAGGACTAGTTTCAGGTACCTGTTTTGCCGAGATGGGAAATAAAGTTACCTGCGTAGATATAGATCCTGTTAAAATTAAAAAATTAAACAAAGGAATCATTCCTATTTTTGAACCTGGTTTAGATACTATGGTTTTAAAAAACGTGAAAAATAAAAATTTGTTTTTTACAACTGAGTTAGATAAGGCTTTAAAGAATTCAGAAATTGCATTTATAGCGGTTGGAACTCCTATGGGAGATGACGGCTCTGCAGATTTACAATATGTATTGGCAGTAGCGAAGTCTCTTGGACAAATTATGAAAAAAAGATTGGTTGTGGTCGATAAGTCTACCGTGCCAATTGGAACTGCAGATAGGGTAAAGGCAACTATTCAAAAAGAATTAGATGAGAGAGGCTCTAATTTAGAGTTTGATGTGGTTTCCAATCCTGAATTTTTAAAAGAGGGAGCAGCCATAGCAGACTTCATGAAGCCAGACCGTGTAGTAATAGGTTCTGATTCTGACTTTGCCATTAAAAAAATGAGACAATTATATAATCCTTTTTTTAGAGATCAAGATCGCTTTATTTGTATGGATATTCGTTCTGCAGAAATGACCAAGTATGCAGCTAATGCGATGTTGGCCACAAAAATATCATTTATGAATGAAATTGCCAATATCTGTGAAAAGGTAGGTGCAGATGCCAGTCAAGTTCGAATCGGAATCGGTTCAGATCAGCGGATTGGATATAGTTTTATTTATCCTGGAGCTGGTTATGGAGGTTCTTGTTTTCCAAAAGATGTAAAAGCTCTGACTAAAATTGCTAAAGAAAATGGTTATACCGCACAATTGATAACCGCAGTTGAAGAGGTCAATGACGCACAGAAATTAGTAATAGCTCACAAAATAGTAAATCGTTTTGGAGAAAATTTAACAGGTTTTACTTTTGGTATTTGGGGATTGGCATTTAAACCAGGAACTGACGACATGCGTGAGGCACCTGCAATTTATGTGATCAAGGAATTGGTAAATAGAGGTGCTAAAATAAAAGTTTACGATCCTAAAGCGTTTAATGAGGCCAAAGAGCACTATTTAAAAGGATTACAAAATATAACTTATGTAGACTCAAAGTATGATGTTTTAAGGGACTCAAATGCTCTGGTTTTATTAACTGAATGGAAAGAATTTAGGTCTCCTGATTTTGAAGAGATTAAAAGACAATTAAAAACGCCTGTGATTTTTGATGGTCGAAATCAATATATTAATTGTGATTTAAAAAGTAAAGGGATAGAATATTTTAGAATTGGAAAAAACCAATAAATTAAGGATTTAGCACATGGAATTAGAAAATAAAAAAATTTTAGTAACTGGAGGAGCAGGGTTTGTTGGAAGTAATTTATGCAAAGCTCTTGTTTTGATTAAAAACACGAAGGTATATTCATTAGACAATTATTTTACGGGTAAAGTTGAAAATCACACAAAGGGTGTTGAGTATATAGAAGGCGAAACATTATTAATCGATGATTTAATTAATTTTAAACCTGATATTATTTTTCACCTGGGAGAGTATTCAAGGGTCGAACAAAGTTTTGAAGATATTCAAAAGGTCTGGAGGTATAATAGTCAAGGTATTTTTGCGGTTCTAGAATTTGTTAAAAAAACTGGTGCTAAGCTTGTTTATGCTGGTAGTAGTACAAAGTTTGGAGATAATGGAACAGGTTCTAATGCGAGTCCTTATGCATGGACAAAATCAACGAATACTCAATTGGTTAAAAACTATGGAAAGTGGTTTAACGTAGATTATGCAATTACATATTTTTACAACGTATATGGTAAAAATGAAATATCTGAAGGTAAATATGCTACTCTAATTGCTTTATTTAGCGAGAAAACAAAAAATAAAAAAACTTTAACAGTAGTCTCTCCTGGAACTCAAGAAAGGAACTTCACTTATATTGATGACATAGTTAATGGAATAATTTTAGTAGGAAAAAAAGGTAAAGGAGATGGTTATGGAATTGGTAGCAAAGAAAGTTATACAATTCTTGAAATTGCTAAAATGTTTAATGGTAAAATAGAAATGCTTCCTGAACGAAATGGAAACAGAATGACAGCAGAATTAGTGACTGAAAAAACTGAATCCTTAGGCTGGAGAGCAAAACATAGTATAAAAGAATATATAACTAAATTAATATCTTAATTGTAACAAGTAGATTTATAGGAAATGCTTTGACTAAAGAAATCTTTAACAACTAAATAAAAACTAACAATGGATTATAATAACAAATATATACAAACCTTTAATGAAGGAATGTTAGCTGCAAGTTCCTTTGTAGACCGTAAATTAATAACTAATAATCTATTTCTTGAAAAATTAAATGATTTAACTAAAGAAATTAAAAATTCTAACGGAAGAATATTCTTTTTTGGTAACGGAGCTAGTTCTAGTTTTGCAAATCACATGGC
>Ga0075446_10000331_pt1 | contig 19384 bp, 42 predicted proteins | sample CoawatmetaG05DNA_FD_71590 | JGI IMG/M metagenome (GOLD analysis project Ga0075446, IMG submission 71590) | Marine microbial communities from the West Antarctic Peninsula - Coastal water metaG058-DNA | ecosystem: Environmental > Aquatic > Marine > Coastal | place: Atlantic Ocean: West Antarctic... | reverse complement strand
CGCCATGAACTTTAGTACCAAACATCATCTGTATTGCGCTGCCGTTATCAAACACTGATGCTGGCTGGTTCGTCATTTGCGATAACACTTCTTTGGCAAATTGTAGCCGTGCATCTTTAGGCTTCGCTTCTTGAAGCTGCCGTGCAACCATCTTCCGTAACATTGTGCTATTAAGTTGTGATTTGGTGATTTTCATTTTAATTGTTGCCTATAAATAAAGCAGACGTTAGCGTCTGCTTATAAATAGTTTATTAATATGTTAAGTGTCTAATTTTATTTGCAACGGAGGCAGTCCCGCGAGTTCGTATCGTTCGTTTAATAACTGCTCACCAAATACATTTTCAATTAGTTCATTATCTTTCCACATAACAGAGAAGACAGACAACTTTTCAATGGCGAGAACATTAACATTACGCACTTCTACAACCACACCAAGGTTGCCTGTCTTTTTATCTTTGATTACTGAGCCGACTTCCATTGGTTATCGCGCATATACAACGCCGTAAGGCGTAACAGAGGACATGCCGTTGTTAGGATCTGTCACATAACCACGGATAGCAGACGGACCCTTAACAAAAGGAGCCCGCCAGTTTGCTGGCTTAAAGATTGCACCGTCTGATTTGCGGACAAATCCGAAAACAGATTCTTGGTTACCACCCGCACGGATAAGCTTCCAATATTTGCTGCCGGGGCGAACTTTGATTAGAGTGCGATCCAAGCTGGGTAGGTGCTTTTCCCTATGAGAGTCTACCATTTCTTGTACGCCAGTGGCAAAAGTTTCAAAGGCATATTCGATTTCTTCTTGAGAGTGGTTCATTGGTTTTCCAGTGGTTGGGGTTGGTGTAGCTCACTAGCAAACATTCGCAGAGTATCAACACGTTGTTGCGCCGCAGCCAGTTCTTCCTTGGCTTGTTCCAACTCCGCAATAGCTCGTGCTGCGTTTTCATAAATCTCTTTTTCAGACAATGTTACTTGCGTTTGGTATCCAGCACACCAAGAGCTTGGTTTACACCAGCGGTTTTTACCACTGACATGGATTTCATTAGTTGGAATCTTGCCATTTTTAATAGTAATTTCAATCATTTTATTCTCCTTACAGTAAAACTTCTGCGGGTTCGTTCTCGTCTGCTTCTTTAACAACAAGCTGACCCGCCTCAATCATAGCGACGGCAGTGCGTCCGAACCAACCTTGTAGGCTCCAGCAGAGCCCAGTGTCCAGTAGAAACTGCCAAGCTTCAATATATTTCTCTTCGCTGTCGTTTTCGACAAAACCTTCTGCGATTCCGATTGCTTCCATTGGTTCCATTATTTAGCTCCTTTGCTAATAATTATTAATTCATCTTCCCATTCACGGGTTTGCGTTATAGTAGCGCCGTCAGACCAGGCTACAAGCCAGCACTCTGGGAGTAGCTCATAGTTATGAGGCGTGCCCATAACGATGCCAGTCCAATGGAGCGGGATGTCCCTTTCGAGGTTATCACCGCCATCCTTGAGTTTAACCAAATCACCGGCTTGCATTTAACACATCCAAAGATCTTACGTCACACCACTCTTTGGTGCCGGGACCAAACAAAGACTTGCCCTGCGTTGTCCACAGCACATGGATAGCGGCAAATGTACGCGGCGTAGCCGGTTTGATATCCAACACGATACCAATCTGCTCAGTAAGAAATTGTTTAACCAAATCACCGGCTTGCACTGATCACCTCAATATGTCTATCCCACATCATGTGGGTAAAGCCATTACCCCAAAGCACCCACCAGTGACTCACGACCGTCTCGGCTGGTCGGAGAATCACACCAGTCGTGCCGCCGTAAAGAACCCAATCGGGATCTTTTTCTATCTCTCTTACTAAATCACCGGCTTGCATTGATCACCTCCAGTTTTGATGTGGGTTGCCAAAAGATTTGACCATCGGTAGTACTCGCTTCTGTCCACAACACATTCGCCCACTCAACACCAGAGGTGCTGTTGGTTTCTAATTCAAGGACTACGCCTGTCCATGTTTTGTAAGACCACCCAACAATTGTTCGAACCAAATCACCGACTTGCATTTTCAACTCAACACCTCCACAGCGCTCGGGCGCACATCAATATAAGTTTTGCCTGTTGACAAGCACAGCAACTTCAAACGCGGTGCTGGGTTACGATACATCTCAAGAAGATGAAACAGCCCACAAAGCGGCGGGTTGGTACCCGGTGCTGGTTGAACTGTTTGGCGCATATTTACTAAATCACCGACTTGCACTGATCACTCTCATGTCAACGGAATTAACCCAGCCGGTTTTTTGTGTCTTTGGATAAAGCACACGAGCGAGCACACCGGCTTTCCGCCGCCAATGCGCCCCGGCTGGAACTTCCTTTATTGCAAGGACAATACCAAGAGCGCCATCGCGACCCTTGAACCGAAAAGTACTTTGAACAACATCACCGACTTTCATCATAACTCCTAATTACATATATAATATACCATAGGATACTTGCTTTGTCTACATAAAAATTGTAAAGAGAATGTCAAGGCTTTATTAATAAAAGAACTGAACCAATCCAGGCGCATGCCAAGATAATCAAGGCGGGGCACTCTGCCCATATTGTGATAATAGTTTCAATCATCAACAAACTTCTTCAATCGTGTGACGCCCTCTTCTATCGAGACATAAGTTGTATGGGAAACCCAATCACCAGAATTAATATAAGTTTTAATATTCTGGTCTTCGTCCACCCAAATCACCGCTTCAGGTGTGTGTGAGTGCCCCATGATAAAAACATCGACATCGTTGTTAAGGTTAATAATGTCCCAAATACGAATAAGCTTACGCTTTTTAATCTTTCGGTTTGCCCACCAAGTTGCGAGGTCAACATCAAAGCGTCGTTCAATCCAATCCTGAAACAACGAGATAACTTTGATTAGAAAGCCTTCAGTGAAGTTATGCCAAAAGCTTTGGTCATAGTCATCACCGTGTTCTATGCGGAACTTTCGTTTCCCATCCACAAACTCATAAGAATTGAGGAATTGTATATTACCAACGGCTCCGTTAACGAAATTAGCAAGAGAGTGATCATGATTACCTATAATATATATTACTTTATTAAATTTATTGAGAGTGTTAAGAAGTTTAACAGTGGTGGCAGTAAAAGATGGGATCTTCAGAAAGTCAACAACATCACCAGCAAGGATCAGTTCATCACATTCAATGCTGCTTATAAATTTGTGGAGTTCTTCTTCCCGACAATTAGAAGATCCGATGTGCAAATCTGAGACAACAATTCTTTTCATTTTTTAACTACATCCCAGTATATTTTTTCGATAACATTGTCATCCGGGTCGCTTACATATACATAGTAAGAACCATCACGATGTTTTTTTATCTTTTGTTCTTGCAAATCAGAAAGGTCGGAAATGTTAAAAGCAATATGCGGAGGGTGCTCTTGTGATACAGTAAGAGCAAGTCTTGTATTGTTGATGCTAAGCATCGCCCAAGTAGGATCCTCATAATCAACAGAGGCGCTTAGGTTTTGGACATACCATTCGATTGATTTTTTTATGTCACTAACATTGATTGCGATATGATCTAACTTCATTTCTCTTTCCACGCGGGCAGTTTAAATGTCTCGGCGCTTGGATGAAACTCAATTATATTTTCTTCATCTTCAAGTGTGTCTTTCATTTGAGCGTTTTGGTTTATTAGTGATGCACAGGCAGAGTTGATTGCTTGCTTAAGGGCGGTGTTCTCTTCCTCAAGTTGGGATACTTTCTTCTCTAAGGAATATACAAGGTTCAGTATTTTATTAATCTCATCCATTAATTTTTGCTTTCGAAATTATACGAACCAAGTAGTCACCAACAAAAATCTCATAGCCCGTAATTTTTAATAGTCTTGCTCTTTCTACATATAAAGGGCTATTAATTTTTCTTATCTCAGTGACAATTCCAATCTTTCCAACCTTAAATCCGCTCTCATTATAGATTTGAACAAGATCGCCGATATCAGCTTGGCTTCCGTGGGGCTCTGGTGGCTTCTTATGTTTGATCATAGCATCATTGGCGTAGTAAGTATAGTCTATTATTTTTTTTTCTGTAATTGATAGGACATAAACCAGCCTTCGGTGCCATCTTCGAATTCTACTGCGTAGATGTAAGGGTGTATGTATTTTGATACCGTCCCTATCGCTCCATAGTAGTTTTTTAATTTTTGATCGAATACGCAAACCGTATCGCCCACCTTAGTCTTCTTCATTTTTTATATAGCTGTATTTCGTCTTTAAAAACCCAGTATTTCTTTCCTTCGATAAGTACGCCGATTAAATCTTCGTAATAAGTGTTGTATTCATAATCAATGTAGGGATAGCGATTCACATCCGTTGGTAGTTGATAGCTTGAGTCATAACGACTTCTTATCTCAAAGACCAAACCAATTTTGCCGAAGGGAAAACCGGGTGGTCTAAATATAAATAGTTCCGCGTCAACCGAATCGTGTACACGAACTAAATCTCCAACTGAATATTCTTTTAACTTATCTTCTCCCATTTTTCTTGTGTAGGGATAAGATCTCCAATTCCCGCCTACGAAGTTGGCTTGTATAGAGCTTCTTGTTCCATATGTAGCACACGCTTACACTATAGCTATCTACTTCTTCTACTATAATACCAAAAAAATTTGTGGCGACGTTTTTGTACTGCACAAGATCACCGACGCGCAAACTGAACCCTCCCCACCTTTACCTATAAATAGACTACTGAAACGGGTTACGCCTCAAAAGAAAGCTTGGCAACTTGCTGATTAAACATATCTTGTTGCTTGGTAAGGGCTGCCATAAGCTTGAAGTCGCCAGACATCACCGCTTCCAAACATTCTTTGTCCAGTTTCTCTCTGCCTTCGATATATCCAAGCATTGCGTATGAATAAAACATTCTATTTGCGAAAGTATAAATAAGGTTTTCAGATTTCTCAAATGGTGTCATTTTTTTCGTCCTTTGCTAACCAAAACCAGATCAGTTATGGCAACATTATAAGTTTTTAAGTTGTCGCTCATGAAAATTTTGGCGCGAGTTTTGAACCCATCATGAATGTTGCGCCGGTTGGGAATATAAATTTCTGACACAACGCCGAAGCATGATCCGTAAAACCCTGGATTAACAAGATCTCCAATTTCAATGTCACGGGCTGTCATCTTCTTTTGATCGTCTGTTTATTATTCTTTTTGGTATGAACTTCGAGGTCTTTAAGGTTAAAGCTGTAAGCCTGCCCATTCTTCATCAGCACTTTCGCATGTGGTTTCCTCTGTCCATCAAGACGTTCATATATATCACACACAACTCCGAGGGCTTCGGGTCCATAATGTACTGGAAAAACCAGATCTCCTATCTCAATCATCATTTGCTCCCTCCAATGCGAGCGTTTTTAATATAGCGTTCTTCAACAAGAACTGGGGTGGGGCTTCCAAAAGGAAGAACTTGGTAAATCTTGGTGCCTCGGGCGGCACACTTGGGATAATCGGCATTAGACTTAAGTATAACACCAACGCCCTTAATGTACTTACGAAGAACGCCGGGTGCCGTGGAGCGAAGAGCAATATAAGCACCAACCTCATATTTAGCATCGGCGTTCCAAGCGTCAAGAATCTTAGTCGCATACTTGTTGCTCGTAATGTTTTTATATTGTTTCGGGGTCGGAATAAAGTCTGGCTTCTCTAAAATATTAAGAGCCAAGTCGCGATAGTATCCGGTGGTGTAATAATAACTGGCAACAATCTTGGCTTTGAGTCTTAGTTCGGGACTATTAGAATAAGTCTGCTTCCAATCTTTCTTATCTTCAATTGCCTGGTCAGACCAGCGACCTTCGATTGTAGAAAGAATAGTCAGTTGCTTCTCAGAGAGATCACGACCACGCTTAGCTTGTAAGGTGACGCTCTCAACAAAGCCAGCATCCCAAGTGCCAGGGTCAACCCGTAACTCAAGGGCAGCGAGGCGATTGATAACAGGGTTAGCAGCAGCCTTGAAAAGGTTCTCGTCAGAGTAGCGCTCTTCAAGGCGTTTGACGGCAGCGGCTCGACCGGCGGTTAATGCCTTCTTTCGGCTATAGTAGCTACTCAAGCTTTCAACAAACCCTTTATCATAATTCGACAAGGGTTTAGACAGCAGAGTTTGGAGGCGATGGGCATAAGTCACACGAGGCATTTGTTCTTCCTAATTACATATATAATATAGCATAGTTTTTTCAATAATACAAGCTTATTGTGTAAAGTAAATGTCAAGAAATTAATCTTGATCAAGTTTTCCGATTATTTCTATCTCTTCAAAATGATCAAAGTTAAATATCCAATCCGTTTGTCCGTCTTTAAGTAGCTGCAAATGAATTCCTTGAACGCCTTGAGGGTCGTCTTTTTTTTTGGGTGACTCCAGTATATCAAGAATCAGTCCATATTGCCACTCTTCTCCGACGCCGACAAAAGATTTAAATCCATACTTTTCACAATCAGAAGAGAGTTCCGCTTGCATCACTGGTCGCCAACGAATATATTCGCCAACCTTCATGCTACGAAGTGTTTCCCGATTATTCCACTTTTTGCCAGTTTCCATCTTTCAATATTTCCAAACTACCTAAGTCTATTAAAAGATCCAGTGATAACCAAAAGGATTGTTTATAACCAGAATCTAAGAGCAATACAATTCTCCCATCTATATAATCTTCGCCCTCCTCTCTTTGGTTTATAATCAAACCATATGAAAATTGACGTTTGTTTATATCAACATACCCCAAGGGGTAGAGCCAGCGAACATAATCGCCGATTTTAATATTCTTTCTGTTCTCCATCTTCAAAAGTAATTAGGGTCTTATTTTCTGGATGTGGTTTGACATGTACTTTTAAAAAGTCTTCCAAAGAGTCAAAAATTGCGATGCCACCTCTTGGGGGTGGAAACAACCAATGAATAATACAATGACCAGATGCCAAAACTATACCCTCAATAATAACGCCTTCTCCTGAAACTCCTGTTTCATCATATTGTCTACACACGGTAAAAGACCTAATTCCCCTTGGCGCTAATTTTGGGGGTGGTTTAGGTTTTAAGTCGTCGTCTTGTAAAATATTAATATTATTTTCTTCCATAATCATCCTCGATTCGAATTACATGCCCAAGGGGTCCAGTACCTATTTCGATAACTCGGGCGGCTGTAATGGCTTTAATTCTATATGGGCAGCCAGACTGGATATTTAAAGACTGCCCGTGGGTAAGCCTTTCCTTCTTGAGAGGGTGCATTATAGGATCTTTAATTGAAAGTTCGCTACCATACTCAACCTCAACATCGCCCTCTAATATAAAAAGACACTCGTCTTTCAATTCATTGTATTTAAGACTGTTGCGATGACCTTCTTCCATATAAATTATTTTACCGTGAACATTTGGAAGGGCAGACCATACAAGTTCTTCTCCCCAGGGAGCTTCCCTTGGGTGACTTGCGGATACCCAACAAGACTTAAAGTGTTTCTGTTCTTTCATCAAGGACATTAAGCCTCCCCGGCTGGTTCAGAATTTAGAAGATTTTGGTATATAGCCGCTTCTTGTTCTGATTGTTTAATTTCATCGAGCATGTCCCAAAGACTATCGTTAGTGTCCTTGAGTTCTATAATCTCTTTTTTAAGTTGCGTATTCTCTGTTTGGAGTGCCCTAGCTACGACATAGGGTCTAAATAAGTAGTTTATTAATTTCATTTTATCCTTCTGCAAGTATTACAACTTCGCCTTTAGTAATTAGTTCGTGTAGATCTATTTCTTCAAAAGCAATTGTACCGATATTGGACCCATCTCTAAAAAAGTTTAATGCATAATGCCATATTTGTTCTTCATTATAAAAAACAGGAAAATAGTCAAGTACAATAATTCTATATGTATGATGCTTTTCAGTTAACTGAAGCAAAGAGCCAATAGGTATCATACCTGTATATACATTTTACATCAGTATTCTTACTTTGTTAAATTTCTTTTTTGTTCCAATAGATCTTTTATCTTTTGTCTTCTGTAATATTTCGCCGAACCATAGTATTTCTCGTGGGTTCCAAAGATATAATCAAACCACGGTTGGGTAATACACCAGTTCATATCTTGATTCGGTCCCATATGATGATCATAATGCCACGGCATATGCCTTTTACACCATTCTATATCTTTGTGCGCCTTACGATGTTTGAAATAATAATTTAACACACAATAGACAAGTGTGCAATAAAAAACTTTGGATAAATACAATAAAGGAAGATGAAAGAACAGGGCACCTGTCAAGGCTACAATCTCTAAAGTATACAACTCATTATCATGATTGCTATTTTTTCTGCAAGTGCGATGATGAGATGTCCAGTGAAAAGAGAAAAGTGACTTATTGGTTTTTGCAGATCTGTTATGTAAAAGGTGTTTGTGAAGTATCCACTCCCAGAAATTAGCATAAAACAATCCTGCTATAATTATTAATAAATATCCCAACATTAGTTCAGCCCTTAACTATAACTATTTACTTGTTTTAAATGTGCTGTTTATTAATTTGCTAAAACATCCTCAATCAAAAGTCTGATTGTTTCTTCACTCCAGCCTTTGAGGAACCATCTGACATTTAAGTCTTCATCCAGTATAAGAAATGTTGGCCACGATGTCAAGGGAAAACCATCATCTCCAGAGACATCTATCAAACTTCTGTCTCCGGCAAGGATGGGAGAGGAGCCATGATAAGCTGACGCCCATGCTTGCAAATCGTCTAAGTCCGGTGCGTTACCCTGACTATCCTCTATTAAGATGGTTACCCATTGCACCTTGTCGCGCCCATAAGAGTCAACAACATCTTCTGCTGCCGTAGCTGCCGATTGACACGGGGCACACCACATGACAGACAAATCAACCACCGTGACCTTGCCGATGTTTTCATAAAGATTCCAATCATTGCCGTCTTGATCCATTAGTGTGATGTCGCAAAGTTTTTCTCCAACATTATATCCACACTCAATATCTTCGCCCGTTTCATAAGCGATGTCAGTTACGAGCGAGGGGGAACAAGCCGTCACTAATAAAGCTCCAATATATTTTATCCATTTCATTTTATTATTCTTCTACTCTCCATTCGAATAGGTACCTCCCGTTTTTGTTTTTGAACCTTACGCTGCCATCCCACATACGGACGGCATAACCTTCCCAATCACATACCTTGAGCTTGCCTTCGTTTAATTCATCACGAGTAAACATACGAGTGCTGTTAATGTTGTTAGAGCAATTGGCGTTTGAGGTAGCGCCAAGCTTGCCATCATAAAGTCTAAACCGGATCTCACCACCGCACCCAGGACACTTGCTATTCCACTTCCTTAAATCAATTGATTTAACATTTTCAAACCAAGTCATATATGAGATATCCTTTTAGTTAATTGGTAGCGTTGGTATGTCCTCAATAATAATTGGGTTATATAAATATGCTATTTCTACCAAGTCATTGGCAGCAGGAGTTACAATAAAATAAACATTATTATCTGAGGCGTCATAATACCAATCATGGTTAAGTACGCCATTGACAAATACTCTCATCTTTTTTATTTTAACTGGGTTGTATGTCAACTCATATTGTTCATAAGGCTCAACTTGTGTTGAGGCTTCAGCAACGCCTGGTCCCCAGTCCTCTGAACAGATATCTACAATGACACCATTAAGTTGATTAGTGGCATCCATTGATTCATACCCTACATCCCAAGAACTAACACTGCACAAAGAATCAGCAGGGTCTACATGAACAACACTTGCCAAGTATACATGTTCTCTTAAATTTTTATACCACTCTACGAATTCATATGAGGTTTGTTTGCTCTGATCTTCTTCATCAGAAACAAAAACAACAAGCAGGGCAGCATCATACCTCATCCACTGCGGAGCATATGTGTTCTGTTCAATATAAGTCTTGGCGGCATCGAAACCTTGTTCATAAACACCGCCTGTTATTTTGTTGTACATCGCTTGTGCGTCAACAACATCATCGCCGGGCACTAACGGAAACTGTGCTTCATCATGGACATTTGGAGGAGAGTTAGGAATCATGTTCAGTCGCCAACCAGTAGCTGGGAGCGAATTTATCATTGCCTCAATTCCGAGTAATAGTTGTGGCTCATTATTTGTCATTGAGCCCGAAGTATCAATAACCCATAAAATGTCTACGCCGTTAACACTTGATGGTTGTACGAATGAATCTACCCAGATCTCAGCATCGATGTCATCATTAGGAATCTCTATATAAATATATTCTTTTCCAATCTCACCTATGATAGAGTAATCTGGACCGCACCCAATCATCGTAAGTGAACTTAACAATAATAGTAGGATGTTTTTGAACATATTACCTCATTTCCTCGCCATTCAGACTTAACATTAACTCATATATTTTCAATAAGTTTTTAATATCTTCCACAGCAATAAGGTAAGCCGGAGATAACCAGACCATATCTTCCGTAAGCTGTGGAAACGGAGAAAATTTGCTACCATTTACATCGATGGCTTTTAAAATACCAACCAATCTTCCTTTGCTATCAAAGACTGAAGAACCAGAAGCGCCGCCCCAAGCAAATGAATGCATTATGATACTACCCTCAAGGGCATAGCCACTAATATTTCCAAAGATCGTCATTTGTCTCTGGTGTCCGGGGTCACCAGTATATACAACTTCATCTCCAACCAGATCTGAAATGTCAGTTCTGATTTTCAATTCCATTGGCTTACGAGTCGAAAGCCCATCTCTTAAAAGGAGCACAGCAAAATCACTTGGTCCCCTGTTATCAAGCATTAGAACAAGACCGCTTGTGCTTTCTCCGCTTGGGGTGCGGACCTCTACAATCTGTGAACCGCCGTCAACAACATGCGCTGCGGTTAAAACAATATCGTAGTCTTCAAACTTGTAATAGGTGCCAGTTCCTCTGACACCTCTAACATGATCGTGGATTTGGACTGCTGCTTGACGGCTTTTGTCAGAAATTTTCTTAATTTTTCGCGAAGAAAACGAGGTCTGTTCTGGAGCCGGTGTTGCAACAACATCGGGAGCAAACTCAATAGCCTGTGGAACAGGAACAACAACTGCCTCTGCTGCCGTTGGTGGCGATCCGCACCCAAATAAAAAAACGAATAAAGTCGTAAGACCAATAAAATAGTTTGTCACGCAAAACCACCTCCCCTATAGTAACTATACTGGATTTTGGTTAAAGCGCTTTTTTTATTGCCTTGGTAAAATTATCAGAAATATCATCGGGAATGTTTTTGACAGTCACGAATTTATACTCCGCATGTTCATGACTTAATTTTATATTCTGACTGGGCATGCTTGTTTTGAAGTAGGTTATATTGCCTTCAGAGTAAAGTTCCTCAATGGGTTCTTGAAGTTTTAGTTGTGTCTCTTCATAAACCTCACGCAATAACCCATCTTTAATGCCTTCGCCTTCATGGACATGTCCGCCGGGAAGATCCCATTTGTTTGGATATTTTTCACCGGTTGAACGGAGGAGTAATAGTGCTTCGTTATCGTCAATTATAACTACTTTTGCTACCGAGATGCTGTCGTTTGCTTCGTTCATATAATTTCTCCAGTTCTCAAACAGGAGTTTCATATTTATAAATAGTTACGAGAAATAGATTATTCCTCATTACATTGAGCACGGAACTCAGGTTTTTTACGTTCCATGTATTCGATCATAGAACAAACGTCTGTGCCAAACGGAGGCTTTACAAACGGCAGCAGGGCATGGGCAGCCTGAGCCACGGCTGCGGCTGCGAGTTTTAGAGATAGTAACAAAGCCACCAGTGCATGCTGAAAATATGTTTCACCAACTTTATTTAAGTGAAGTGTAAAGAAGTTCCTCTGTTGTAATTCGTGACTTTTATAATCACAATGTTGACATTCCTGGCAATCTTCCATGCTACATCCACAATCTGGACATTCTTCATTTTTGTTCATCTGATTTTTCCTTTGCGTAAATAGAAAACCCACAAAGTGCCATTGATAAACCGCCGGTGATAACCATATCTTGAGAACCCATAGCGGCACCATAAAGAACACTTGAGAAGTTAACGCCAATAAGTATTAACATAAAATTCTTAAGGTAGTTTTTTCTCTTACTCATTTTCTAATGGCTCTGAGGTGTCATCATCCTCAAATTCATCGAGCATATCAAGGGCTTCATCAATATCCAGATCTTCTTCAAGAAGCTCGGGTGGAATATAGTTTTTTGGTAACTCTACGGGTTTTTTAGCGCAGGCCACGAGCCCGCTAGAAAAGAGTAAAAACAATACCGCTGCGGAATACATTAATAGAATCCCATATTTTTTGATAAAAGTTATCATACACCAGTTGCCTCCGTATTGTACATCTTCTGTAAATAGTGTTTCAAGGCAATAACGCCCGCATCCCATTCCCAAGGATCACTCCAGACACTTGGAAGCTCGTCGTGCTCCTCTATATCATAAGGGCGCTCATCTTTTGTATATGCGTTCTTCTTTGGCTTGTGTTTGACAAGATCCATTATACTCTTGCCGTTTATCTTAATCTTGCCATTTCCATACATTTCCCATACAGGGTCTGTGGCAAAGTTTTCAATCGCGCCTACTTTTTCAATTATGCGCCAAGATTTGCCCTCACTCTCTTGTGGAAAATAAAACCACTGGAAACTCCCATCATAAAACTTCTTCAAGCCTACGGGTGTTTCTGCCTCTTCCTCGGTGTCTCTCGCACCGCCTGAGACTGCTTTATAATCTCCGAAGCCTCCGCAAACTTCAACCTTATAAATATAGACATTTCGCTCAGAAGCCTCACCAGATCCAAACTGGGGTTTGCTGTAGTCGCCTGTCCTCTCAAGGTATTCTTGTAACCCTTCGGTGTTGGCTGCGTTGCGGTTAGCTAAACCTTCTTCGCTTCCAAGGCGTAACACAGTGATCACTTGGCAACTGCCTGCTGCCTCGCCAAAGGCTGCGCCCGGTGGCTTACTGTCAAACTTTGGCTTCTTGGGGTTCTTAATTCCTGGTCCTTCTTTTTTATTGTTTGAGCCTTTGTTTAAAAGGAAGTCAAGCTCGGCTGGCAACTGTTTCTTCATTCTGGCTTGGAAGTCCGGGGCTTCGTTAACCTCGTCGTCTTCCTGAAGACCATCTGGCTCCATATACGGGTGCTTCTTCAAATACTTTTTCATTTTTGGATCTACGCTCTCATCCAATTCTTGCCACTGAAGTCCTTCGTAACTCTTTGCTTTGTTTAGCATGTATTCGTTTGGTTCCCAGTCTGACTGCTTAAGACGAGTTTGCTTAGTAGTATAATCTAACCACTTTTCTCCCACGCCTGGACCGAGTGGAGCTTTCTCTCCATCAATCCAAGCGTCTCCTGGGTGTTCAGCATAAGCAGTTAATTTGGCGACCTCGGGTTTATAAATCACAGCCATCGCTCCCTTTTCTGAACCTGCTGAAAATATCATTCCGTTTACATGAGGCTGTAAAAGCCTTCCGTAGTTCGATGCTTTTATGTTAAAAACTCGGGGCGTTCCATCCGGCTCCAAAACAAGTTCTAATGGTGCATCCAAAGCATCACGGGTTCTTACCCCCATTGTTTCTTCGTGTTCTTTGCCCCAATCATATTTTTCCATTTCTTCTATCATCTCGTCAATAAGATATTCTTTGCCCATCGCACGAAGCTGATCTGCGATAGAAGAGTTTTTACCATAAACTTGCTCGCTTATTTCAGGATCAAAAATAACAAAGCCGTCTAAACTAAAATCAAATTTATAAATGTGATCACCATAGTGTCCCATCATTGTTTTGGATTCGGGATTTGGATCAATAAGAACATAAAGCCCCGGTCCATACATTCCTTTTTTTTCTTTGCCCTCGCCGCTTCTGAACTCCCCGCCTCTGAAGATCTTCTTAAATTTATCTGGAGTGACCCGAGTGGCGTGATAGCCTGTGGCTTGCTTGCCGTTGACCTCTTCGGACATAAACCCTCGCCAATTTTCAAGTAGGAGTTTCATTTATTCAAAAACCTCAACTTTTTTTATGGCGTTTTTTAGGTTTCCTCTGAATGATGCTGTGCCACCATATTCTATGGATTCTTCCCAAGAAAGTCCTTCGGGTGTGTCGTCCCAATCTCGTCCCAGTTCGCCATTGGCTTCAAGTTGTGCGAGGTCAAGATGAACCATAATGGCTGGATTGTCTTCTGGGAGTATGCCGCTAATCTCATCATTTTCCACAGCCATACGGGAATACATATCTGTACCATCAGGATTGATGGCAAAATATAAAAGGTCAGTCTTATAGCCGCCTTGCTTTAACTTGTTCCAGCGATTGAGGCTTGTGCCGTGATAAACGACTTGAGGGTACTTCTCTTCATTCTCGGAGAAAAGTCGCCAATTTTCAAGTAGGAGTTTCATTTCGATTGATCCATGATTTGAGTATAGAGTTTTGTCCAGAACTTTCTTATCTCTTTTGAGTCTCGGGCTAAAGTGTCCATAAATAGTTGAACTGCCGAACTCTGTTGCGCTGCCCAGGAGATGCCTGAACTTGTTCTAAGGTAGCGGAGGGCTTCTTCTGGTGATCTGTACGCCAATAGTTGTTCCGCTGCCTCGTGAGCGTAGGCGTCTATCTCTCCGTGCCTCGTTATGTATACTTCCTTTCCGTGATGATCTTCTGGTGGTGCTCTGCCGCAGCGTTGCTCCCATGCATCTCTATCTTCCTGTGATGCTCCGACTGGAACCTGCTCAGGATCACAGAGCAATTCTTCCCACGCCTCTTCGTCGCTTAACCCTTTTGATTGAGCTTGTTTTTTCATCTGCCAGTAGTGAACCATTTCATGATTTACAACTTGGGATATGAGGTTTACTAATTGTTTTGGATCGACATCTGATAATTCGAAGTCTTCTTCAAGCGGGCGGAGTTCAATGATTATCAAGTTCTTCCCATTGCTAGGGTTTGGACCATTGAACTCTGCTCCCATGAGCCAGTTGTTCGGATAGTTCGCATCGCCATCTCTTAGAACATATCCGTCATCCTTCTCGACAGTGACGACAAAGAACAAGTCTGTTCCGAGTTCCTGTGCCGTGGCGTTCAGGTATTTGGCGAGCGCTACGGAAGCAGGTGTCTCTCCTGCATAAGATCCGTCTGCCATCTTGAGCGATGTAGAATCAACGACATCATACTCTTCGTGTGGGTATTTCCAGAAGTTGGAGTCTATAATAGCTTGCTTTAAACCTTGCTTTACCTCTGGATCAAGAGTGGTTACTTCGTTTATATGCTTTCGCCAATTTTCAAGTATGAGTTTCATTTAAGTCCTCCCAAAATTCTTTTGCTCTCTGCATGTATTCTTCACAAGATTTCGTTCCACTCGTCATTATCGAGGATGATCTGTCGAGGGGTGGTTGTGACATAAACCACCCCCTTCTCGGGTGATGTGTGCCGTCGCGCCATGGATTGCCACACCCTTCCGGCTTTGAAGGAGGTGCGCCCCCCGCGATCTAACCAGCAATCTTCCGACACCAACATGAATCCGGCTTTACCCGCAACAGCCGCCAACACTTCGTACATGAGCGATCCCAGACCAGTCCGACGGTAAGGTGGGTCAAGGTCGCTGTTGAAGACCTGTGCTACGTCCAGTCCCTTCTGCATCAGGTTCTCGACACCCTTATGGCAGGCGAAGATTTCAGAGAGGGGTTTATCGGGGTCATCCATGTCGCTGGGAAACCATGTGGTGGCGTTCACCTGCCCCACGTTATGATCCCCATGTTTCAAGAAGACCGAGAAGCCATTTCGGTCGAACGCCCATTCAATCTTCAAGTCCGATTGAGACTCCCCATGCCAGAAGTTGATTGACGACCTGCTTCCCGTCCGTCCCGTCGCTTCGTCTACATACTCTCGCCAATTTTCAAGTAGGAGTTTCATTTTGCTCTTATCACCCATGCAGGCAAATCTGCGTTTGTTTTCTTCGCTAGAAATACCCGATGCATTCCATCTGTAACTTCTAATGAGCCGTTCGGCTGTTGCACTAAGGTAACAGGTGGAACTTTGCTAAAGTCTATTTTATCTGGATCATAGTCACTGTCGCGAAAGTATCTGTCTATCTTGCCTGACTTGTAGTCTTGATATCTTTGTTCCCTCTCTCGCATTGATTCATCATCCACAACCATTTCGTCTGACGAAATCATCTCTGCGCTTTTTGGAGCTTCATATTTGTCCAAGTTTAAGATGATGTGTCTTATTTCTGCGTAAGGAGGCTTCTCTTCTTTATGATGCTTGATGGCATTCGCATCCCATCCCAACTCGGCAAGACGCGCTGCGAGCTTTTCAACATTATCTCTGTTTTTGAATTTTTCACCAAAAGCCTTCAAATCCTCCATTGAGATTTCTGCCAAATACTCTCGCCAATTTTCAAGTAGGGGCTTCATACTGCGTACTCCCATGTATATGCAACAGAATCGCTTGGGCTTCCAGTTTTATTAACTAATGAAATGTGGAATACTCTATTTGGTTCAGGGTTTGGATCTGCGCCAAGCATTGTCATAATCTCATTAACATAATTTTTCAACTCTTCTTGTTCGTTAACTTCAACAAAATACGATTTAACTGCTGTAGAGCCGTCGCCTTGAACTGCCATTTTAATTTCTGGGTTGAGACTGATATTGGGCGGCTGGGGGAACTCCATATTCTTCATAATTTTTCTAAACGGTTTTAAAACGCTTTGATGTATTAATGTAACATGAAGCTTTGTTTCTGGTAGTGGAGCCATCAATGGCTCTTGTTCTAAAATTTGCGCTTGCATATCTTTAGCTTGCGTGATCACATCCGAATCTGGCACCACCTTCAAAATACCTTGAAATTTAACTTGAGCCTCTGCTATATACTCTCGCCATTGTTCTAATAGGAGTTTCATTGATCGTCCTCAAAGTAGTCAGATGGTCCATAATCAAGCAGGGTTATGAACTCTGGTGGGATTCCCTCTTCCAAGTAGAGGGAGCAAGTATCTCCTTCTTCTACAGCCTGTGTATCAGGCTTCAGGGCATTTATAAGATTATCTGGCAGTTCTATCTGAACAATGCCAGCAGGTTCGCCAGTTGCTTCCTCTATCTGAAGTTGCCATTTTACTGCATTGCTGTATCCCAGCGAGATAAAAACCTTACCAGAAGACCATTCACCCAATCCGAACCTTGACTCGTTCCCTGATGGGCTGGTTCGGAGTCCGCTTCTTAGTACGGTTCTGATCAAAGATGAGGGAAGGGAGTGATAATATCCTTGGAAAGCTTCCTCCTCCTCGCATTCAGAGGGAGCTTCCACAGCTTCAGTCAAAAACTTATTCCAATTTTCAAGTAGGAGTTTCATCGTTTAAATTTTCTCCCAAGTTGGCAGTGCTGTCGTGTCTCCAGAAATGGGAGCAAAAGTTCCATGATTGCCATTTCCTGAATAATCTGTAATAGTAGTTCCACTACCTTCATTAAATTTCCAATATCCTACAAGACCACTTTGTCCTGATAAATCTAGTTTTTTCTTATCGGTGTTATATACACTTGTAACCCAAGTAGCATCTTTTGCTGTATCAAAAATAGCTACTTGACTAAGAGCACAAGCCCATCCACCGTTATAGCTACTTTCTAGATTACGACCACCAAAATATATATTCCTTGTTCCGCCGCCTGTAGAACTCCAATTTACATTTTGTGTCCTTATGAGTTCGCCATTTAAATATACCATACGAGCTACGCTACCCTCACCTGTTGAAGCGCGGTCTGCATATGTTACTGCAAAATGAAGCCAATTACCTGTTTTTAAGTTTCCACTATCAAATAGTGAAGGGAATAATTCCGCCGCCGTATCGCCAGAGGGATTATCGTCCAGTCCGCTATCCCATTGACCTTTTAGGAGATTTCCACCAGTCCCAATGTGTATTTTCTTTGCGGAATTGATGCCAAATACAAATCGTTCGCTATTGCTGTGTTTTTTACCAAATGCAAACATAGTAGATCCTACTGCATCTGCTCTAACCCAATAAGAAACAGTAAATCCTAAATTAAGATTATAATCATCAGGATTAAAGGTAGTTGTTGCATAATCGTCTACTGCTGATGCACCAGTATCGCCAGCGAACGCTAAGACATAACTATCTATATATTTGTTCTTGCCACCCGTTCCCTTACGCCGCGTTGCCAACAGGTTATCGCGCTTAAACATTTCCATCGCGTGATACAAATCTAAATCAGCCAGTTTTTGGTTAAGGGGATCGGATAACCAACTATCCCAATCAAGCTTTTGAAGAGAGGGTTCACGATTTTGGATTATAATCCTTATTTCTTCAAGCTTATTATCCTTTTGGAATCGATCCTTTATCTGAGCTAACAAAGTGTCATACTGTTTATCCCATTGTTGTTCTGCTAATTTTTCTTTTCTTTGAATATTTTTCTGACGAAGACGCTCATCTTCCTGCAATTCTAGAAGAAGTTTTTTACGTGCGGCGATCTCTTCTTGCTTGCGAGCTTCGGCTTCCATTTTAGCAACTCGTGCCGCTTCTTCTTCAGCTTCCAATTTAGCAGCTTCTTCCCATTTTTTGTCCAACTGTTTTTGTCGATGCTTAATATATTCGAACATTTACACCCCTCCGGTCGAGGTGGAGGTAAGAAGCATTGCTAATACTACTAGTTTCATTTTTCTAACTCTAAAGTCTTTTTACTTTTTTTCTCATCTGGTAGATGCTTTTCAATTCTAAATTTTAAAAGAGACTTACCGTTAATTGTTGGTTGACCAATATCGTCAGTCCCAATCTCTTTTACTTCAATTCTTTTATTCTTGTACTTGCCGCCGAGAACAATGTCTCCGACCTCAATGTCGAGGGTGATTGCTTCTTGCAACTGCTCTGGGCTGGTAATCCCTGCTTCAATAAATTCTTGAGTTTGTAAGATTTCTTCAGGGCTCATGCCCATTTCAATATAAATCTTCCACATTTTTCTCAACTGGTCTGGCGGGATGGGACCACTATCTTGGTTTGGCTCGTCTAGTGGTGCAGCACCGCCAGTAAAGCCGCCCCATTGAGAGCCTTCGTTTAAGTATTGTCGCCAATTTTCAAGTAGGAGTTTCATCTACAGCCTCTCCCGTCTTGTTGTGTTTGTTCCAAAACTTTATATCTTCCGGTCCTGCTTCTCGGACTAAATGAGAGTAATCATCCACATTTAATTCTTCTCTATCGCATGCCTGCACCGCGACTTCTGAAACCCATTCTGGATTAAGATCAGGCTGCCCCGTATTTGTAAAAGTATCTTTTGGTAATTTGTATAAGTACAATTTCTCGCCATGGCGGATCTTTCCCCTAACCACAACCAGTTGACCCGGCTCGGCACCCCCGATTCCTTCAAAATCCGAA
>Ga0075446_10000303_pt1 | contig 20135 bp, 15 predicted proteins | sample CoawatmetaG05DNA_FD_71590 | JGI IMG/M metagenome (GOLD analysis project Ga0075446, IMG submission 71590) | Marine microbial communities from the West Antarctic Peninsula - Coastal water metaG058-DNA | ecosystem: Environmental > Aquatic > Marine > Coastal | place: Atlantic Ocean: West Antarctic... | reverse complement strand
TTATACGCCGGTTCCCGGTGGTGTTGGCCCCATGACCATTAACACTCTAATTCTACAATCAGTTGTTGCTGCTGAAAAAGCCTTGGCCAAAAATAGCTAATACGGGCTAAGAAAGCCTAAGACCCGCCGCTGATTTTCTTGATCATCGCGGCAATAGAATCCCGCGCGTAGGGTTGGTTAATCGACCAAACCTGTGCCGCGGTTTCAATCTCTAACATCTCTTTATGGCTATTTGTGCCACCGGCTGTGCGCAGGGTCTGCTTGGTGCGCAACAACAACTCTTTCGGCAAATCGCGAATATTGGCGGTAAATTCAAAAGCCTCTGCAACCAGATCCTCATCGCTAACGCACTTCCAAGCCAAGCCCTTCTCAACCGCTTCTCGACCACTTAGTGATTGCGAAAACAGCAACATACCCGCCGCCGTATTCCAATTAACCAACTGTCGTAACATCCAAGTATTGCCGCCGCCCGGATGCAGACCCAACCCAAAGAAACGCGGTTCAAAACGCGCGGCTTCAGTGACAATCCGCACATCACAACCCACAGCCATATTAAAGCCAGCGCCAACAGCTGCGCCATTCACTGCGGCTATGGTAGGTAATTTACAGTTGGCGATACTTAAGAAACCGCTATAAATCGCCTCCAGGATCTCTTGATCGGGAATCAAATCACTCAACTGCCCGCCAGCACAAAAAGCGCGGCCGGTGCCGGTGACGATTAAGGCCTTAACCTCTGGATGCTCTTCCGCCTCGGTCACATACTGGACAATCTGCTGACAGACCTCACGAGTCAACATATTGCGTTTATCGGGATTATTGAGGGTAAGCAACGCCGCATTATCGCGAATTTCAAACAGCACATGTGACATAAGATAAGTCTCTTTAAAGGCCAAAACAGAAGGATAGCACTACAATGCTTCTATGGTGTAATGCCATGCCGTATAGTCTCAGTAATACTCGGAATTCAAGATCCTTTAGCAATCTGGAATACTATTTTGACGCCGCAAAATACAATTAAAAAGCTCTCCGCTGACCGCCTTGTAGCCCATCGTGGCCTGCAAACGGCCTACCCAGAAAACACTGCACTATCAGTGAGAAAAGCTATTGAAGCCGGTGCTCTATATGTGGAAATCGACATTCAGCTAAGTCTCGACCAGCAGCCGATGGTCTATCACGATATCAGCCTAAAGCGCGTGAGTGGTCAAGACCGCCTGATCTCGTCACTGAACAGAAACGAGCTAATGGCACTGCCCGCCTATGAACCTGAGCGCCTCGGCGAAGAATTTATCGATGAGACAATTTCATCCCTGGCCCGGGTTGTTGAGATCATTCTCGGCCATCCGCAGGTAACTTTGTTTGTAGAATTGAAAGAAGAATCCATCGCTGAATTTAGCGCCGAAATAATGCTCGCCAATGTCTGTGAAGTGCTCAAGCCCATCCGCGATCGCGCCGTATTAATCAGCTTTGACTACAGCATCATAGCCACTGCCAAAGCCAACGGCTGGCCTCAAGTCGGCCCAGTGCTATTGGAATGGAGTCATATTCACAGTGACCCAATAAAAGCCATTGCCGGAGACTATACCTTTGTCGACTACAAAATCATTCCCGAGACAGAAAACCTAGATAGCCTAACCAGCAAGCTCGTCGCCTACGAAGTGGGCACCGCGCAACTAGCCCATAAACTGGCAGACCGCGGCGTCGCCATGTTTGAAACCTTTGATATTGCCAGCCTACTCGTTTAATGGAATACGCCTTTTAATGAAGAGCTTAATGAATAACCCTACGAAAGACCCCAATCCACAAACCTACGACCTCTGTGTGATTGGCGGCGGCATTCAAGGCGCTGGCGTAGCCCAGGCCGCGGCACTCAGCGGACTCTCCGTGGCCCTAATTGAAAAGAGCGACTGGGGCGCTGGCACCTCCTCCAAATCCAGCAAGCTGATTCACGGCGGCCTGCGCTATCTGCAGACATTACAAATTGGTCTTGTTTATGAAAGTCTTCGTGAACGCCGCATCCTTCTAGATATTGCAGAAGACATAGTCAAACCCAATTGGTTCTACCTACCTGTCTATAAAACCGATCGCTTTAAAGCCTGGCAAGTACGCCTCGGGTTAATTCTCTACCGACTATTAGCTGGACGTAACAACCTAGCTGGGTTTAAACAATTACCCCCAGAAGAATGGCATCAGCTCGAAGGGTTAAATGTCTCCGACCTAAAGTGCGTCTTTATGTACCAAGACGCACAGACAGATGATCAAGTCTTAACACGACGAGTAGTCGCCTCCGCTGAACAGCACGGCGCCACCCTACTTTGCCCAGCTAAGTTTTTGACCGCAGAAGAAAACGACAATGGCTACTTAGTGAGCTTCGCCATAGGCGATGAAATCAGTAGCCTACAATGCCGCACACTAGTCAACGCCGCCGGTCCATGGATCAATCGAATAGCCGAAACTATCGAACCCAGACCGCCCACAATCGACGTGGATCTGATCAAGGGAACCCACCTAGAATTCACCCAACAGCTCAGTGAAAAATGCTTTTATATAGAAGCCAAACAGGATCACCGCGCCATTTTTGTACTGCCCTTTAAAGGCGGCACATTACTCGGCACCACAGAACAGTTGTTCGAAGGCAACCCCGACGGAGTTGCACCGAGCGAAGAAGAAACCCGCTACTTGCTAGAGGTCATTCACAGCCACTTCCCACACTTCAATCACCAGCCAAGTGAACCATGGGCTGGCCTAAGAGTCTTGCCTGCAAGTGGCAACAACCCCTTCAAGCGAAGCCGCGAAGTCCAGTTCGCCGAAACCAATAATTATCTAGCAATCTATGGAGGCAAACTCACTGGCTATCGCGCCACCGCAGAAAATGCATTGTGAAAGATTTTAAAATCTATGTTACTGGAGGCCAACCAGACAGAAGCATCGGAGCAAACGGGCGCCAGCAAAAAGAAAGGTTCCTACAGAATGGGTGATACATCAAAGGTTAAAATTTAACCAAAGGGCAAGCAAGAAACCAGCCCATTTTTTTCAAATCCCGCGACAGATCCGCAAGAAAGCATGGCCCTAGCCTTGAGATCAATCAGACCCCGCTTATACCTTTTATGATTTGGTGAAAAAGCGAGGACCTGTTTGAGCGACAGCGAGTTCCGCAGCGCCAGTAAATCATAAAAGGTATGGGGTCGATCTCAAGGCTAGGGCCATGCTTTCCGAAGCACCCAAACCCAAAGCCAAACCCAAAGCCAAACCCAAAAAAACCAGCAGCCTCTACCCGCGCCGCCACTTAGTCCCTTCACGACTATCTTCCAACACCACGCCCATCGCCTTCAACTCCTCACGCACCGCATCAGCCCCAGCATAATCCTTATCCGCCTTAGCCTGATTACGCTTAGCAATAAGCACCTCAATCTCCTCAGCAGAAATATCGCTGCCACCGCGAGAATGAGTAAACCACTGCTCCGGATCCTGCTGCAACAGCCCCATCAAACCCGCCACTGCCAACAATCGACCCTTGGCCTCAGCTACAGAATCCCCATCAGCCCCGTTCATCTCACGGGCCAACTTATGCAACTCACTAATCGCCACAGGGGTATTCAAATCATCTAGCAGAGCAGCGTAAGCGTGAGTATCCGCAATATCCACAACAGTCGACTCAGTACCCACCTGAGTGCGTAAAAAGCCATAGAGCGCATCCAGTGAACGCCAAGCGCTGTCGAGTAAGTCCTTGCCGAAGTGCTGTTCAGATCTGTAGTGAGCCGAGAGAATCACATAGCGCAAAACCTCACCCGGATACTGTTCCAACAGATCATTGACCATGCGGAAATTGCCCAGTGATTTGGACATTTTTTCGCCTTCAATATTAATAAAACCATTGTGCATCCAGACATTGGCAAAGGGCTTGCCATCATGGGCACAGCAGCTCTGGGCAATTTCATTCTCATGGTGCGGGAAAATCAAATCCTGACCGCCACCGTGAATATCAATGGAATCACCCAAATGCTTTTCAATCATCGCCGAGCATTCCAGATGCCAGCCAGGACGACCACGACCCCAGGGACTGTCCCAGCCGGGTTCGCTATCAGCCGAAGGCTTCCAAAGCACAAAATCACCGGCGTATTTTTTATAAGACGCCACCTCAACTCTCGCGCCAGCGAGCATATCGTCCAACGAACGACCAGAGAGCTTCCCGTAATCCGCCATAGACTGCACAGCAAACAACACATGACCCTCAGACTCATAGGCGTGCTCTTTGGCAACCAATCGCGAGATCATGTCGATCATTTCGGGAATATGCTGAGTGGCGTAGGGCACGATAGTCGGCGGCAGGTTATTTAGCGCCTGCATATCGTCAAAATAGGCTTCCGCATAACGGGTGGACAGAACACTAATATCTTCACCCAACTCCGCAGCGGTCTTCATAATCTTGTCGTCAATATCAGTGATATTGCGCGCGTACTGAACATTGGGATAGAGACTCATCAACAACCGATAAAGCGTATCAAAGACCACAGCCGGACGAGCGTTGCCTATATGCACGCGGTTATAGACCGTTGGCCCACAGACATACATGGTCACTCGCTCGCTATCTATAGGCTGGAATGGCTGCTTGCTACGGGTCATGCTGTTGTATAGGGATAAACTCATGTTTCTCTCTTAATGTTCTTTCTTAGTAACTTAGTAAAAGCCTTTAGCGCAATACATAAGCCGTTAGCGCAAAGCTGAAGCCGTTAGCGCAGATTAAAAAGTCCTTAGCGGATATTAAAAGCCCTTAGCGCAGGGCGATGGTACGGTTAAAAACTAATTTTTCAGGACTGCTGTGCTTAGCATCAACGCAGTAATAACCTTCACGCTCAAACTGAAAATGCTGACCAGCAGTAGCCGCAGCCAAACCCAATTCCGCTTTACACTGCTTAACAACTTGCAGCGAATCAGGATTAAGGTGATCAATAAACGACCCCTCCCCCGCATCAGGCGCTGCAACGGTAAATAATTTCTCGTATAGATAGAGATCGCAATCAATCGAGTTAGTCGCCGACACCCAGTGAATCACGCCACGTGGACGCACGCCCTCTGGGGGATCCTGACCAACAGTACCCGGAATATAAGAACAGATCAGTTCAACAATCTCACCCGCCGCATCCTTGATAACCTCGTCCGCACGAATCACATAGCCACTGCGCAATCGAACATATTCACCGATTACCAAACGCTTAAACTTCTTCCGCGACAGAGTCGTGTCTTCATTAAAGTCATTGCGATCAATATACAGCTCGCGCGTAAACGGCAGTTCACGAGCAGGTAAATCATCACGATTGGGATGTCCGGGCGCGACCAACATTTCCTGCTGGTCTTCTGGATAGTTGCTCAGGGTAATCTTCAACGGATTCAACACGCACATGGCACGACTGGCATTGTTATTCAGATCTTCGCGAATAAAGTGCTCAAACTGAGCGACATCAACAATGCCATCGGTTTTGGCCACGGCCAGACTATCGCAAAATTCGCGCACCGATGCCGCAGTCACACCGCGACGACGAAGCCCGGAAATCGTCGGCATACGCGGGTCATTCCAGCCATCCACATGGCCTTCATCAACCAACTGTTTAAGCTTGCGCTTGCTGGTCATGGTGTAATTTAGATTCAAGCGACCAAACTCATACTGGCGGGGAATCGAAGGTAACGGCAGATTGCTTGTAAACCACTCATAGAGAGGACGGTTAGCGGCAAACTCCAGAGTACAGACCGAATGGGTCACCCCTTCGATGGCATCTTCCTGACCGTGAGCAAAGTCATAGGCCGGATAGATATTCCACTCATCACCGGTACGATGGTGCGGTACTTTTTTAATGCGATAGATCACAGGATCACGCATATTGATATTTGGCGAGCTCATATCGATTTTCGCCCGCAGTGTCATGGTGCCTTCATCGATGGCGCCAATTTTCATCTGCTCAAGCAACTCGAGACTCTCCACTGCAGGTCGCTCACGAAAGGGGCTATTCTTGCCCACCTCGGTGAGTGTGCCGCGATACTCGCGCATCTGCTCAGCATTTAGCTCGCAGATATAGGCTTTGCCATCGGTAACTAGCTGCTGGGCCCAAGTATAAAGCTGAGCAAAATAATCCGAAGCAAAGCGTGGCTCGCCACCCCAGTCAAAACCCAGCCAGCGCACATCTTCAATAATCGCCTGAACATATTCGTCGTCTTCTTTTTCAGGATTGGTGTCATCAAAGCGCAGGTTGCAGCGGCCGCCAAATTGCTCGGCAAGACCAAAGTTAAGACAGATCGACTTGGCGTGACCTATGTGCAGATAGCCATTGGGCTCAGGAGGAAAGCGCGTCACCACCTCTTTTACACGGCCGGCTTCGAGGTCAGCAGTAATGATTTGCTGGATAAAATTGGTTGGTTTTTCGATATCAGTCATTTATATAAGTCTGGAGAGAAAAGATGGGCGAGATTATAGCCGCAGCCATCGGTGCATTAAACTAAAACCCCTACTAGATCGGTGATTAAGCCCACTATTGATAGATTAGCCAAAAATAAGCGTAAAAAGCTCAGCGCCAGAGGGCAAAACTCAAAGATCGGTTTTAATCCAACCCGTTAGCGCCTAAAATGCGGCCTTGCTAAACAACCGCTAATTCTCACAGACTTTTTACAGGAACTCTTATGATTACATTGCGCACCACACAGGGTGATATTTCCATCGAACTCGATTTTGACAAGGCGCCAAATACTGCTGCCAACTATCTGCAGTATGCCCGTGACGGTTTTTATAACGGCACTATCTTTCACCGTGTAATCCCCGGCTTTATGGTTCAGGGCGGCGGTATGGATGCACAGATGAATGAGAAAGAGTCTCGCGAGTCCATCGAAAACGAAGCTGACAATGGCCTGACTAATGAAATCGGCACTCTGGCAATGGCTCGCACCGGCGACCCGCACTCCGCTTCTTCACAGTTCTTTATCAATGTTTCTAACAATGGCTTCCTGAACCACAGTGGCAAGAACAGCCAGGGTTGGGGCTATGCTGTATTTGGTAAGGTCGTTGAAGGTATGGATGTGGTTAACGCCATCACTGAGATGGAGACTGGCAGCGCTGGTCACCACCAAGATGTGCCAGTTGAAACCATTGAAGTGACAGAAACGCTGATCAGCGATGCTTACTCTGATAAGTAATATAAAGTAGGTAACAAATAGCGAGTAAGTCTATGTCTGTACTGTTTATTTCAGATCTTCACCTTGCAACTGAGCGCCCGGCAGTTACCCGGGCGTTTTTGTCTTTTCTGAGTGGCCCAGCCTCTCAGGCTGATGCCCTGTATATTCTCGGCGATCTATTTGAAGCCTGGGTTGGTGATGATGACCCTACAGAGTTGGCGGCACAGGTTCAGGCCAGCCTTGGAGAACTTAGTCAGTCAGGGGTAAGACTCTATATTCAGCACGGTAACCGCGACTTCTTAATTGGTCGGCGCTTTATTAAGCGCTGTGGTGCAGAGTTGTTGGCCGATGAGCACCTGGTTCAATATCAGGAAAAGACTGCTTTAGTCATGCACGGCGACTCCCTGTGCACCGATGATGTGGATTACCAACGCTTTCGCCGCAAGGCGCGCAATCCAATCTATAAATGGTGTCTCTCACACCTGCCTCTGAAACGCCGTCAAAAGCTCGCCTCAGACTGGCGCGCCAAGAGCATGTCAGCCAACAGTAATAAGGCCACAGCGATCATGGATGTGAATGCAGACGCTGTAGATGCAGTGATGGTCAAACATCAGGTAGAGGTGCTGATTCACGGACACACTCACCGCCCGGATCTGCATCAGGTAAGCCAGGGCCAGCGCATTGTGCTGGGCGATTGGCATGATCTCGGATGGGTCATCACCATGAGTGACAGTGGTTTTGCCCTGCAGAGTTTTGAGGTCGAGGATCCCAACCAGCGACTTAGCCGTAAACAACAGTAGATTAGCGACTCAAAGCTGATAATATGGTCGAGAATTCTCCACGGTGGAGTGGCAATACTCTTGTGACAGAGCTTTATGACAGAGTATTATCACCGTATCGTAAATTTCGTTAAAGGAACTAAAAATGGAAACGGACAAGTACAGCGCAAAATCAATTTCAGGCAATCGTCAGAGCGGCATTCAAAGCACTGCCCTTGACCCCGCCGTCGTTAAAGTACTGCGCAGCACCTATATGCTGCTCGGCGTTACCCTTGCCTTTAGCGCCATCATGGCTGGCGTGGCTATGGCCATGAACGCTCCCTACTTTGGTCTCTGGACATTACTGCCCTACTTTGTCTGCCTGTGGATGACTGAGAAAAACAAAAACAATTCAATGGGTATAGTCTGGGTATTCGCCCTTACCGGTTGGATGGGTTTCACTCTCGGGCCGATACTGAACATGTATCTGGCTGTGCGTGGCGCTGAGCCGATTATGATGGCACTGGGCTCAACCGCTCTGGTGTTCTTCGCCTCTTCTGCTTACGTAATGACAACCCGCAAAAATCTTAATTTCATGACCGGTTTCTTGATGACTGGTATGTTGGTCGCCTTTGTTGCTGCCATTGCCAATATCTTTCTGCAAATCCCGATTTTGGCCCTGACGATTAGTGCGGCCTTTGCACTGATTTCGACTGGCATGATCATGTGGCAGACCAGCGCCATTATTCACGGCGGCGAGCGCAACTATATCTCAGCCACAGTGACCCTGTTTGTGATGATCTATAACCTGTTCCTGAGCCTGCTGCATCTGTTTGGCATGGGCAGCGACGACTAAAGACATTGGGTATATCTGAGATGTTTTTAAAGTAAGATAGAAGGCTCCGTTGATCGACGGGGCCTTTTTTTATTCTTTTGACGAAACGACAACATGAGCAATAAAAACTATTTGAGCAAACTAGCGGACTGGTCCTGGGACCAGGCTTCCAGTATTGCCACCGAAGAGGCTATTGAGCTCAATGGCGAGCACTTAGAAGTGTTGGATGCCGCCCGCAGTTTTTACGATCAATACGGCTTTTCACCGTCTATGCGACCCCTGTGTAAAACTGTGGCCGAGAACTGCGGTCTCGAGAAGGGGCGCAGTATTTATCTGCTGCAACTGTTTCCCGGCAGCCCAGCCAAGTTAGTGGCCAGATATGCCGGATTGCCAAAACCAAAAAACTGTATTTAGTAACCCTATCTGCTAGAACTCCACCAGCCAATAAGAAGCCAAAACCTCAATGTCCGATCACAGTATTGATTCCAGCCTTTATCCAGCCGCCCTAGAAGCCAAACTTGAGAACTTTAAAAGCACTCTCGATGGTCTCAGTTTTCCGCAGGTCGAGGTCTTTGACTCAGCCCCCAGTGGTTTCCGTATGCGCGCTGAGTTTCGCATTTGGCATGAAGATGGCGTGGCCCATTACGCCATGAACCGCGCCGGTGAAAAGCGTCCCTATGTGATTAGCGAATTTCCTATTGCCGGTGAACTGATTGGCCAGCTTATGGCGCCTTTATTAGCATCGATTAATGCTTCACCGGTACTTAGCCGCAAACTGTTTAGTCTAGAGTTTCTCACCACTCTCAGCGGTGAAGCGCTGATTACCCTGATCTATCATCGTCCCGTAGACGACGAGTGGCTGTCGGCTGCCAAGGCCCTAGAGACAGAACACAGCATTATGGTGATCGGCCGCAGCCGCAAACAGAAGACAGTATTAACCCGAGACTATGTGACCGAGATCTTGAACGTAGATGAGGTGCAATACCATTATCAGCAGATTGAATCCGGTTTTACCCAACCCAATGCTAAGGTCAACGAGAAGATGCTTAGTTGGGCCAGCGGCTGCTGCAAGTCGATTGTCGATGTTAAAAGCGGCGATCTAGTGGAACTCTACTGTGGCAATGGCAATTTCACTGCCGTATTGGCTCAGCACTTCAAATCGGTGTTAGCCACGGAAATATCCAAGATATCGGTGCGCTCGGCGCAGACCAACTTTGGCCTCAATGAGGTGGGCAATGTGACTGTAGTGCGCATGTCCAGCGAGGAATTTACTCAGGCATTAAATGGCGAACGGCCCTTTCGGCGGCTCAAGGAAATTGATTTAGAGAGCTACAACTTCTCCACCATCTTCGTCGATCCACCGCGAGCGGGTCTGGATGAAGATACGCTGCAACTGGCGCAGCGCTTTGATAATATTCTGTATATTTCCTGCAATCCGGAAACCTTGCGGGCTAATCTCGACGGTTTGACTAAAACCCATGAGATTGTGCGAACCGCGATATTTGATCAGTTTCCCTGGACTCACCACCTTGAAAGTGGTGTGTTATTGAGGCGACGTACTGTTTGATTGGTGACGGTTTGATTGGTGATGGTTTGATTGGGGCAAGATTGGACTAGGCTAGACGGATACTCACCAGCTCAACAGCGCTGGCCTGAATAAATTCACGGTAGCTCACTTCTATTCCCTCGCGCTCGACGGTAAGACGTCGCTTTTCAGCCTTACCCAGAGCCGCCCAGTCATCCAGTATCGGGATATGGGCAGTGGCTACAGAGAGCTGTTGAAACACGCTGAAGTGCTGGGCCTCGTCGGCACTGAGCGCAATCTGCTGTGACAGCCATGAGATACGCATGGCCGCTTCAGTTTCACTAAGATCTTTCTGTACCAAGGCTCGAGCAATAATCTGTACCGACTGGCGGGCTTCCGCTTCCTTATCCTTTAACTGATTCTCCAGCTCTCGCTTATCGTTCTCAAACCGCTGTCGACGCCGGTATAGTTGCACTGCTAAATAAGCCGCATACCCGCCCACAACGAGCAGTAGGATTACAGCCAGCAGCAACATCAATTGGTTCGACAACATTTATATCATTCCTTCTCTTTGGGTTCACGGCTATCCGCCTTGCTTTCACCGCTGCTGCCAACCAACGGCATCAGCGGATCCGCATCAAGCATATTCTCAGGCAGGCTCTTTTTCGCCTTGGCGCCGAGCTTCTTCAGTTCTTCTGTACGGCGGATAAGGTTGCCTCGACCACTCGAGAGGCGTTTATGTGCTGTGTCCCAAGCTTCCTGACTTTTTTCCAGATGCTTGCCCACTTCATCCAGGGATTCTATGTAGAGTACAAACTGATCATAGAGGCCGCCGGCCTTATCCGCGATCAACTGAGCGTTGCGATTTTGATCTGCGTAGCGCCAGAGGTTCTTAATCGTCCGCAGGGTCACCATCAAGGTGCTTGGGCTAACCAAAATAATGCCGCGATCATAGGCGTCGCGCATCATTTCTGGGTCGTGGTCCAGCGCCAGCATAAAGGCTGATTCTATGGGCACAAATATCAGTACGAAATCGAGGCTGTTAACCCCCTCGAGTTTTTCATAGTCCTTGCTGCTCAGGCCTTTGATATGAGCGCGCAATGAACTCAGATGTTGACGTAGACAGAGCTTTTTAGACTCTTCGTCTTCGGCGTGAAAATAACGTTCATAATCCACCAAGCTGACCTTGGCATCGATCACAATATCCCGACCCTCGGGCAAATGAACTATGACATCCGGGTTGCGGCGTTTGCCGGTCTCATCTTTTAGAGCAACCTGAGTGCTGTATTCGCGACCATTGGTCAGGCCTGAATCTTCAAGTAACTTCTCGAGAATAAACTCGCCCCAGTTGCCCTGGGCTTTATTGTCGCCGCGCAGTGCCGTGGCTAGTTGCAAGGCATCTGCAGAGACCTGCATGGTCTGCTTTTGCAGTTCGCTGATCTGGCCGACAAGCTTGTTGCGCTCGGCATTCTCCTTGTCGTAAGAAGTCTCAACCTGCTTGCGGAAGTCGCCTATATCACGACGTAGTGGACTGAGAGTGACTTCCAAAGCCTCTTTGCTCTGCAGGGAAAACTTGGTCTGCTTTTCATCAAAGATACGATTGGCAAGATTTTCAAATTCGCTGCTCAGAGTCTTCTTGGCATCGGCCAATAGCGCGATCTGCTCTTGATAGTGGTTTTGCTGACTGAGCAACTTCTGTTCCAGGGCACTGTTGAGAGCCAATAACTCTCTGCGCACCACCTCTAACTGCTGTTGCTCGACAGATAACTTGTCGAGCTGCTGCTGAGTCTGAAATTGCTCACTCTCGAGCCGCGCAGTCTTGCCACGGAGAATCGCCAGTGCCAGAACGCCGCCGAGAATAAATCCTCCGAGGCCCCAAAAAATTGAAATAATATTAATAGATAATTGCATGGGCTTATTGTATCAGTCCGCTGTCAATTGCACCGCTGTTTTGCGATTATAGAGCCCCTAATAAGCGCATTTAAAAAATCACCCACTCACGGAAAACAATATCCGCCATGTTGCCAGCACTTATCAATATCAGCCTCTTCCGTGACGCCATTGAACGTGATTGTCTAATCCTGACCCCAAACCAACGACTGGCGGCAAAGATCATTCAAGCCTGGGGCGAGCAGATTAGCGATGATCCGAAGCAGAGCTGTGCGGCCTGGAAACAACCTCGAGTCTATTCCGTCGATCACTGGCTTAGAGCCTGTTGGGATGAGCTGCAAGATCAGAACCACGAACTGGTTCGTGGGCTGGCCATAGTCGGCACTCAACAGAGCCGCTACTACTGGGAGCGGGCTATCGCCGATGACGGTCTCGAACAACCGGTTAACTTCGTCAAGCTGGCGGGGGACACCTTAAAGACCTTGGAGAGCTGGAATCTCAGCGCAGAGCAGGTGCCGGGTGAGAATCCCTCGGTGGAGTATTTTAAACGTTGGTGCGGTCGCTTCGATGAACTGCTGCGACGCAATAAACTGCTCACCACCCAGCGCAGCTGGCAGCTGGTGAAGCAGGGGTTTAACTGTGCTGCCCTCCCCGCCGAAGCTGAAATCATGGTTTATGGCTTTCAATCCACACCGCCTTTACAAGCCGCACTGATCACCAGTGCCAGCAACCAGGTGACCAGTCTAGATTCGCTCTCTGGTGATAATGAGGTGCTGCGTATTGAAGCCGAGGATTCACAGCAAGAGTTGCGCTTGGCAGCCAGCTGGGCAGCGCAGCAGTTAAAAGCCAATCCGGAACAGCGTATTGGTATTGTGGTGCCAGAGCTTAATAACTCATTGCAGCGCGTGGCACGGGTGGTGAATGAAGCGCTCAATAGTGTCAGTGATAATAAGAGCGCCGCCGGTTTAGAGGGTTTAGAGGGTTTAGAGGGTTTAGAGGGTTTAGAGGGTTTAGAGGGTTTAGAGGGTTTAGATAGCACAGAAGGCACAGAGGTCATTGCCAATATCTCAGCTGGTACGGCCCTGCGCGATACACCAATGGTCAACAGTGCCCTGCTGATGATTGGCCTTTTAAAAGATAAGCGCCCGCTCAGTGAATGGTTGCATCTGCTCTATTCCCCCTACTCTGCATTTGATCAGTTGCCCCTAAGCTTTCGCGCTGACAGCGAAATACTGCTGCGTAAGCGCAATCGCTTTGACTTTAGCCTGAGCCAGTTTATTACTGCAGTTACACCTAAGCCTAAACATAAGCCGGTGATTGAAGTTGATCTCGCTGCGGAACCTCAGGGCGAGGCCAATGCCGCACTTAAGCCCCTACGGGCACTTCGCGACTATGAGCGCCGACAAATTAACAGCCAGCAGAGCTTTACCGCCTGGGGAGATTTCTTTGTTACCTACCTTACGGATCTCGGCTGGCCCGGCAAACGCACAGTCAACAGCCTTGAATATCAGCAGCGCCAACATTGGAATCGACTGCTGGAACAGTTTACTGGCCTAGACAATCTAGGTATTGAGGTGGGCCTCTCCACAGCCTTTAAACATCTGCAACAGCTGGCTCAGGATTCAGTATTTCATCCTCAGACCGCCGATGCGCCGCTGCAGATACTGGGTCTGCTCGAGGGATCCGGATTGCGCTTTGATCAGCTGTGGATTGTCGATATGCACAGCATGAATTTTCCCGCCTCAGTGTCAATTAACCAGCTGCTACCAGCTGAATTTCAGCGCCTCCATCAGATGCCTCACAGCCTACCCGAGCGGGAGTTAGAGATCGCCAATAAATTATTACAGGAGTACAAAAACAACAGCGGCCGTTTAATTGTCAGCTACCCAAAAATGCGCGGCGAAGAGCAACTAGATCCGAGCCCACTGATTACCGATATTGCCCTAGGTAAGGAGCAGCTAGTCAAAAACCCACAGGCCCATCCACCCTGGCTCTATCAAGACTATCAGTGCCAACTATTGGCCGATCAGGCACCGCCCTATAGCCCGAAAGTGGAAACCATTCGCGGTGGTAGCAACCTGCTAAAAAACCAATCGATCTGCCCCTTTAATGCTTTTGTTACCCACAGACTTAAAGCCGAGGCCCTGGAGGAACCCACCCAGGGACTATCGGCCATGGATCGCGGTTCTCTGTTACATGAAATACTTTTTCGTCTCTGGGGTATCTGGAAAAGCTCCGCCACACTGCAGTCCCTTACAGATACACAGCTTGAGCAGCAACTGGCTACCACCATTGAGGAGACACTCAGAGAGTGGGCACCCCAGCATCCAATCCTCCGCGGTGATCGCTTTCGGGGTCTCGAACAGCAGCGTTTGGAAAAGCTCCTAGCTCAATGGCTGGAAGAAGAGAAGTTGCGGCCGCCCTTTGAAGTGGTGGAGTTGGAAAGCAAAAATCGAGTGCAGTTTGGCGATCTAGAGATTAACTTGCGCCTAGACCGGGTCGATAAGATTGGCGATAAGCTGTTAATTATTGACTACAAATCCGGCGCTGTAAAAGAGTCCAGCTGGAGTGGTTCGCGGCCGGTGGATCCCCAGTTACCGCTCTATGTACTGGCCAGTAACCCCCGCGCCAATGGCTGCGCCTTTGCCCAGATTAAAGGCGGCAAGATTAAATTTGTCGGCAGCACCGACAGTAAATTTTTGGCCAGTGAAAAAGCCGCTGCCGACGCCGATCTTTCCCAGCAGTGGGCAGAACAGATTGATGCCTGGCAGAACGCGCTCAATAATCTCGCCGACGAGTTCGTTCGTGGCCATGCCAATGTCGAAGTCTATGACCAGACTCAGTTTGGGTATCAGGATTATCTGCTGCCTTTAAATCGCTGGTCTGAAGAAGCGGATATCAATGCAGAAGTGGCGGGTTCGATTAGCAGCAACGCCGGTACTACCGGAGCACTTAACTAATGGCCCAGCTAATGACTGAGATTGCCGATCTACAACAGCGTCGCCAAGCGCTAGATCCCTCACAGAGCTTTATTGTCTCTGCTCCGGCGGGTTCAGGAAAAACAGGACTCATCACCCAGCGGGTTCTGCGATTGCTCTGCACCGTGGACAATCCCGAGGAAATTCTTAGCATTACCTTTACCCGCAAGGCCGCCCGTGAGATGGCCAGCCGTATTCACAGCGCCCTGCGTCAAGCGGCCTATACTCCGCGACCTGCAAATGAGTATGAAGCCCAGACCTGGGATCTCGCTGCCGCTGCAGTTGAGCGCAACAAACTGCTGGGATGGAACCTGCTGGATATGCCAGGTCGACTGCGCATCCAGACCATTGATGGTTTCTGCCGCTATATTGCTAGCCAGTTTGCCCTTGAAACCAAGTTTGGCCCCATTCCAGAACCCAGCGAGCAACCGCAGATACACTACCAGAGCGCAGCTCGTGTGTTGCTGGATAAGATTGAAGAAGCTGGCCCAGTTGCTGAACAGTTGGCTGTGTTACTGGCCCATACTGGTAACGATATGGCGCGCTGTGAAACCCTGCTCTCCGAGTTGCTGGGCAAGCGCGAGCAGTGGCTGCCGCTGATTTATGATGCAGGCAAAAATAGCCAGTATTTTCAGCAGGTCATTGAGCAGGTTGTGGCTGACAATCTGTTGCAACTGGATGAGGCATTAATGCCCATAGCCGGTGAATTTGTCGAACTGATCGATTTCGCTGCCCAGCATGTGGCCCCCAAGGATGATTTTGCCCTCAGCGAACTGGGCAGCTTTAGTGAACTGCCCGAGATCGGTCTCGAAGGCGTTGCCCAGTGGAAGCTGATCCTGGGTCTGCTGGTGACCAAAAGCAATGAACCGCGCAAAACCATCAATGTTAAGCAGGGATTTCCCAGCGATCAAAAAGAGGTTAAGGCACGGATCATGGTGCTCTTGGACTGGTGCCGCGAGCGTCCCGAACTCAATGAAATGATCGCCAATGTGATGCATCTTCCGGATGCCGAGATTAATCAAGCTCAGCAAAAAATGCTCGACGCACTGGGGTTTTTACTGCCCTTGTTGGCAGCGCAACTGGATGTGATTTTTCAACAGCAGGGCCAGTGTGATTACCCGGCCATTACTCTGGCAGCACTGAATGCCCTGGAGCCCGAAGCCGAGGGCGGCGTGGTCTCGGATATCACCCTGCGTCTTGACTATCAGCTGCGGCATATTCTGGTGGATGAGTTCCAGGATACCTCTGCGGCACAGATCAATTTGCTCGAACAACTTATAGGTGGCTGGCAGCCGGATGATGGCCGCACACTGTTTTTGGTGGGCGATGCCATGCAATCCCTGTACGGTTTTCGCAACGCCAATGTGGGTCTATTTCTCAACGCCCAGCGCCACCCAGTTGGGCCAGTGCAATGTACGCCCCTAACGCTGACCTCTAACTTTCGCTCCCAGGAAGGCATTATTCAATGGGTCAACAGTGCCTTTACTGAGGCCTTCCCGGCTCGTGCCGATATCAGTCGCGGTGCGATTCCCTATTCCCCTTCGGTGGCTGTTAAAGCCGCTGATGATGGGCAGTCAGTGAGTTTTCAAGGCTTTGCTGGCGACGATCATAAGCTCGATGAAGCGACGTATATAGCCGAGCTCTGCAGTCAATTGCGGGATCATAATCCGGCTGAGTCAATTGCCATACTGGTGCGCGGCCGCGGTCATCTGCGCAGTATTATCCCGGCCCTGCGTGAGGCCAAGCTCTACTGGCAGGCCATCGACATTACGCCACTGGCCAGCAGAATGCCTGTGATTGATCTTCTCTCATTGACTCGCGCCCTGCTCTCGCCGGCAGATAAAATTGCCTGGTTAGCTGTTTTGCGAGCGCCGTTTTGCGGGCTCAGCCTTGGGGATTTGTTAGCTGTTGCCAATAGTATCGAAAAGGATGATGAAAACCGCTATCAACAGAATAATGCGATATTGGCCCCACTGATTCAGTTACTTGAGGCGCCAGCAGACCAGCGCTCTAGTCAGCACTCTAGTCAGCACTCTAGCCAGCACTCTAGCCAGCACTTTAGCCAGCATGGCCAAGAAACCCTCCAGCGCATCATCCCGCTGTTGGACGCGGCCTGGAAAAACCGTGGCCGCGCCAATTTGCGCGCTACAGTTGAACAGCTGTGGATCGACATGGGTGGCCCGGCTACGCTTCAAAATAGTGCCGACCTCAGTGATGCCCGCAGTTATTTAGATCTGTTGGAGAACTGGCAAACCGGGGCCACTCTCAGCGATTGGAATAGCTTTAAGCTGGCGGTGGACAAACTCTATGCGGCACCTTCACCTGATGATGGCGGCGCAGATAATAGCGACGGCAGTCAAAAATCAGTTATCCAGATTATGACCATTCATAAAGCCAAGGGCCTGGAATTTGATCATGTTATTTTGCCCGGGCTCAGTCGTGGCTCGGGATCGGATAAGAAGCAACTTCTGCGCTGGCAGCAGCATATCGATGAGCACAGCGATTCCTCGCTGATTATGGCGCCACTGGGTGCCCACGATGAGGAAGATGACAGTGTCTACAGCTATCTGAAGCGTGAAGATAGTCTTAAGACTCGCCTTGAGAGCACCAGGGTTCTCTATGTTGCCGCAACCCGAGCGGTGCGCCGACTCTATCTGTGCGGCACCGTTAAGCAACTTAAAAATGGCCAGTGGCAACCTACAGGTAAGACCACATTATTGACGCCGATTTGGAACAGCATCGAAGAGGGTCTGGACCAAGGGATTTATACAGTGCGGCAGAGCGCGATTGAAGCCTTCAGTGAGGACGGTAAAGAAGTCCCCAGCTTGCGCCATATTCGTCGCTTGGATAGACAATTCCAGCCGCCACAAAGACCTGATAGCAGTGCCAATCTAGGTACTCCTGAAACTGCTGCAGAGTCCGGTGCTGATATTGATAGTAGCCTTTCCAGTCGCGCTCGCTCCATGGGTACTGTGTTGCATAGAACCCTGAAACAGCTCGCCAACGAAGGTCTGGATCAGTGGCCTGAGGCACGCATTAATCAGTTGCCGGCAACCTGGGCCGCTCAACTTAAAGAGCTTGGTATGCTGGCCAGGCCCGATGAGCTTAAAAGCTTACTGCAAGCGGTGAATAGCATGCTCGCCGATCAGCGCGGTCGCTGGATTCTGCAGCGTCATGAGCAGGCTCAATGCGAACAGGCTCTGGGTTATAGATATAGCGATCGCGGCCATGTCGGCACCTCGGTAATTGACCGAACTTTTATCGACGATGGCACCCGCTGGATTATTGATTACAAGCTTTCTCAACCTGCCGAGGGTGAGTCTGAAGAACAATTTATCCGCCGCCAGAGCAGTGCTTACAGCGCCCAACTGAGCCATTACGCAAAGCTCTATGGGAGCATGCAGCCAAATCCTGTTCGCTGCGCACTCTATTTCCCTCAAATCCCCATGTTTATTGAGCTAGAAGCCGAATAGCCTTCAAAAGTCAGTAGATTTAAGTACAATGCATGATCTTTTGAAAAACCACATTAGCTAGGAACTTGAGCATGGATTCACAGGCTGTAGAAAATATTAATATCGAACCACCAGTGGTTCTAATTACCCCAGCAGAATTGAAGCGTGAAATCCCGCTGACCGATAAAGCTCGCGGAGTAATCTCCCAGGGTCGCAAGAATATAGAGAACATTCTCGAACGCAAAGATCACCGCCTGATAGTTGTGGTGGGTCCCTGCTCGATTCACGATCTCAAAGCCGCACACGACTATGCCAACAGACTTAAAGCGCTGGAAGAAAAAGTCGGCGATACACTACTAATTGTTATGCGCGTCTATTTCGAAAAGCCCCGCACAACCACTGGCTGGAAAGGCCTGATCAACGACCCGTTTATGAACGACTCGTTTAAGATTACCGATGGTCTGCATATTGGCCGTCAGCTGCTTCATGATATTTCTGAAATTGGTCTGCCGACCGCAACTGAAGCACTGGATCCAATCTCACCTCAGTATCTGCAAGACCTGATTACCTGGTCAGCGATTGGTGCACGCACCACTGAATCACAGACTCACCGTGAGATGGCCTCTGGCCTATCCTCTTCTATAGGATTTAAGAACGGTACCGATGGTAGCTTAACCGTAGCCATCAATGCCCTGCAGTCTGTTTCTAGCCCGCACCGTTTTCTGGGTATTAATTCAGACGGCAATGTCTCGATTGTTACCACCAAAGGCAACCCCTATGCACACGTAGTGTTGCGCGGCGGCAATGGCAAGCCTAACTATGATTCAGTCAGCGTGTCTATCTGCGAGCAGGAACTAGTCGCTGCCGGAATCGACGCCAACATTATGGTCGACTGCAGTCACGCCAACTCCAATAAAGACCACAACCTGCAGCCTCTGGTTCTGGATAACGTTGCCAACCAAATTGTTGAAGGCAACAAGTCAATTATTGGTGTGATGCTGGAGAGTAATATCAATGCTGGTAATCAAAAGCTATCCAGTAATCCAGATGATATGGAATACGGCGTGTCAGTGACCGATGCCTGTATAGATTGGGTAACCACTGAAAACACATTGATCGCCATGGCCGACAAGCTCCGCGATGTATTGAAAACCCGCTAAGCTTTCCTGGCCTAGCGTAAAAAAAGCCCCAACTCTGTAAAGATCTGGGGCTTTTTTGTAGCCGTATTAGAGAGACTACAATCATTCGCTCTGGGCTCCAGAACAGAGTATTGTTAAACAAATTATCAACGTCAATTCCCTACATTTAAGAGCACTATTAAGGACACTATGATTAGATTACTGTTACTCGTCGCGATCATCTTTTCAATCTGGTACTGGTGGACAACTGTAACCCGTCTACCCCAGGAGAAGCGCCGTGCTTTTTTGTGGCGCAGCGCATTTTGGCTGGTGCTTGGTGCATCGGTCATGCTTGTCGCAACCGGGCGCATGCACTGGCTTGGAGCAGGCCTTGCGGTGCTGGTGCCAGTGCTTAAAGGAACCT
>Ga0075446_10000300_pt1 | contig 20183 bp, 22 predicted proteins | sample CoawatmetaG05DNA_FD_71590 | JGI IMG/M metagenome (GOLD analysis project Ga0075446, IMG submission 71590) | Marine microbial communities from the West Antarctic Peninsula - Coastal water metaG058-DNA | ecosystem: Environmental > Aquatic > Marine > Coastal | place: Atlantic Ocean: West Antarctic... | reverse complement strand
GTCTATAAAAGGAAAAAAGTGTTTGGCCCAATTGCAAAAATTAGGCGCCATTGTATCGTTTCAATTGCAGTAAGCAATTGGAATTTTTTTATGTAATAAAAAGCATTACTGTGGGTAGTGGTGGCGAAGCCGTGATAAAAACGAGTGTTTTTGTGCTAAAAAATTAAAATAAAAAAGAAAATAGACTACCGGTGGTAGTCGAGAAAAAATATAAATATAAATGAATATTAGAAGAATTGCAGAAGAAGTATTTGAAATAGAATCAAAAGAAATTGCAAACCTTTCAACCTTATTAACTATTGATTTTGAAAATTCAGTAAAATCAATTATTAGTAGTAAAGGTAAGCTTATAATATCTGGAATGGGGAAGTCAGGAATTGTTGGTAAAAAGATTGCAGCAACCTTAGCTAGCACAGGTACACCAAGTTTTTTTTTACATCCAGGTGAAGCATACCATGGAGATCTTGGAATGGTTGAAAAAGAGGATATAGTCCTTCTAATTTCAAATTCTGGAGAAACAGATGAAGTTTTAAAAATAATTCCCTTTTTAAAACACCAGAAAAATACAACAATTTCAATGAGTGGTAATCCAGATTCTTCATTGGCAAAAAACACTAATTTCCATTTAAATATATCTGTTAATATTGAAGCTTGTCCTTTACAATTAGCTCCAACTTCCTCTACAACATCAACTATGGTAATGGGCGATGCACTAGCTGTAGCATTAATGAAGCTGAGAGATTTTAAAGATGTTAATTTTGCTAGATTTCATCCAGGAGGGAGTCTTGGTAAAAGACTTCTTCAAAATGTTAGTAATGTTATGAAAAAGGATTCATTACCAATAATAGCCCCAAATGAATCTATTAAAAAGGTGATTAATATTTTAAGTTCTGGTAAATGTGGATTAGCGGTTGTAGTCAATGACAATACTATTATTGGTGTAATTTCTGATGGAGATATCAGAAGAGCAATGGAATCTAATGAAATAAATTTCTTTAAATTAATAGCATTAGATATTATGACTAAGGAACCACATACGGTTTTGGAAACCACAAAATTGAAAATTGCAGGGGATTTAATGTTTTCAAAAAAAATAAATTCTTTAATAGTTAAAAATGATAAAGGTTTATTGGCAGGAATTGTACAGTCTTATGATTTAGGTCTTTAATTAAATGAAAAAAATAATCGTAATTCCAGCAAGGCTCTCCTCAACTAGATTACCAAATAAAGTACTCCTAGATTTAAAAGGTAAGACAATTTTACAAAGAGTTTATGAGCAGTGTCTTAAAGTTAATGGGGTAGTTGTATTTATTGCCACCGACAGTCTAAAAGTAAAAAAAAGTTGCTTAAAATATACACAAAATGTTATCATGACTAGTGTGGAACATAAATCTGGAACTGATAGAATTACAGAAGCTATTAATGGTTTAGATTTTGAGGCTGTAATCAATGTACAAGGTGATGAACCATTTATAAGTCCTTTATTGATAGAGGGTTTGTTTAGAGAGTTAGAAGCTGAAAAAGTAAAAGTGGTGACTGCCTGTGAAAGATTGATAACTTCTGAGGAACTATTTGATCCGAATGTTGTTAAAGTGGTTAAAGACAGTGCAAATAATGCATTATATTTCTCAAGATCATGTATACCACATATCAGAGATAATAGTCAATTATTGATTGATGAAAAGAAATTTTTTGAAAGTGCAGTTTTTTATAAACATGTTGGTATTTACGGATATAAAAAAGATTTTCTAACAAAATACTCAATCCTAGATAATAGTAATTTAGAGAAACTAGAAATGTTAGAACAGCTTAGAATTTTGGAAAATGGATTTAATATTAAAATATTAGAAACTAAATTTAAAACTATTGGTATAGATACTGAGGATGATTATCAAAAAGCATTAAAAATGATAGAACATGATATTTAATAATGATACTAATAATAAAGCTCTGAAAATTAAAGCTTTTCTATTAGATGTAGATGGAGTTTTGACAGATGGTAGTATTATTTATGATGACAATGGTCTAGAGTATAAAAAATTTAATGTTAAAGATGGGCAAATAATTTCTCATTTAAAAAAGTTAAATTTTAATATTGGAGTTATTACTGGGAGAAACTCAAAAGTAGTTAAAAATAGGTGTGCCGAACTTAAAATAGATTTCCACAAACATGGTATTAAGGATAAGAACATAGAATACCAGAACTTCAAAAAAACCTATAATTTAAAGGATGAAAATATTCTTTACATAGGAGACGATATTATCGATCTAACAATTTTAACAAAGTGTGGTATTGGTGTTACAACTAATGATGCTAGAAATTATATGAAAGAAAACGTAGATATCATTACTAATTCCAAAGGAGGCGAAGGAGTTTTTAGAGATGTTGCAGATTACATATTAGAAAAGCAGAATTTACTAAACAATATAATTGAAAATTTAAAAAGATAAAGAAAAATGATTTTACAAAGTATACCCAATATTAAAAATACAGATAGTAATAATTTCTTTTTACTATCTGGTCCTTGTGCCATTGAGAGTGAAGAAATGGCTCTAAGGATAGCAGAGAAAGTAGTAAAAATCACAGATGCTTTAAAAATACCATATATATTTAAGGGTAGTTTTAAGAAGGCTAATAGAAGTAGAATTGACAGTTTTACAGGAATTGGTGATGAAAAAGCCTTAAAAATTTTGAAAAAAGTATCTGATACCTTTGGAATACCAACAGTAACTGATATTCATGAAATTTCTGACGCCGAAAAAGCTGCTGAGTATGTAGATGTTTTGCAAATTCCTGCCTTTTTAGTTCGGCAGACGGATTTAGTTGTAGCAGCAGCAAAAACGGGAAAAGTTGTAAATTTGAAAAAAGGACAGTTTATGAGCCCTGCTGCTATGAAGCATGCAGTTCAAAAAGTCAAAGATGCAGGTAGTAATAAAGCTTGGATTACGGATAGAGGTACTATGTTTGGTTACCAAGATATGGTTGTAGATTTTAGAGGGATTCCTGAAATGCGTGAGTTTGCACCAACAATATTAGATGTTACTCATTCTTTACAACAACCAAATCAAACTATAGGCGTAACAGGTGGACGACCTGATATGATTGAAACTATTTCTAGAGCTGGAATTGTTAATAACGTAGATGGATTATTTATTGAAACTCACTTTGATCCTTCTAATGCAAAAAGTGATGGTGCAAATATGTTGCATTTGGATAATTTAGAAAATCTACTATCTAGATTAGTTGAAATAAGAAAAACAATTATTAAATTTTAACTTATAATAATGAAAAACAAAAAAATATTTATCACAGGTGGAGCTGGTTATTTAGGAAGCAACTTAGTCCATAGATATATTAAAAACAATGATGTTACTGTCTATTCAAGAGATGAAGCAAAGCACTATTATTTAAAAAAGAGATATCCAAAAGTTAAATGTATAGTAGGTGATATTAGAAATTTTGATTTAATGAGAAGAGCTGCAGAGGGTCATGATATTGGTGTCTTCGCAGCATCTTTAAAGCAGATTGGAGCAGTAGACCAAAATGTAGAAGAATCAGCAAAAATTATTATTGATGGTGCTATTAATTCTAGACGAGTTTCAGAAGAAGTTGGAATGGAATCGGCATGCTTTATATCTACAGATAAATCAAGAGCGGCCACTACAATATATGGAGCAATGAAATTTGTTGCTGGGGAGTCATTTATTGTAAACTCAAACAGATCAAAAACAAACTTATCGTGTGCAATATATGGAAATGTTTTAAATTCAACAGGAAGTGTAATTCCATTAATTTGGGATGCAATTGACAAAGGGTATGATTTAACTTTATTTTCAGAAAAAATGACTAGATTCATGATAGAAATTGAAGAGGCTATCGATTTAATAGAGATTGCTTTAACAAAAGATGGATTTAATTTGATCCCAAACCTAAAATCATTTTTAATAAAGGATTTATTTGAAATTTATAATGATAAATTCGGACTTAAATACAATATAGGTGAACCACGTATTTCTGAGAAGTTACATGAAATGATGATTTCAATAGAAGAAGCACCAAGAACTTCATATGATAAGCTAAATAATGTTTACAGTATGCACTATGAGAAATTAGCTAAAAATTCGATTGACTTTGAATTTACAAGTGACAAAACTGTAATTAGTAAAGAAGAATTACAAGATCTATTAGAACGTAATAATTACTTTAAACCAAATAGATTTTAGTTTATGAAATTTAATTTTAAAAATATTTTAAATAATAATCATTTTAAAAGTTTTTCAATTGTTACTATTTTAGATTTTTGTTTAATTTTTTTTAATTATTTATTTATAACAACTCTAACCAATTGGTTAAGCTCAGATGATTATTCTAAATTCTCATATTTTTCTTCTTTATCCGCTGTTTTTTTTACAATAATTTCATTTGGTTCAGCAAATTTTATATACAGGTATATTAACAAAGTGAGCCTTAACATAATAAATCTAAATTCACACATACATTCAAAGCTAATTATTGCAATAGTTAGCTTTATTTTTATATTTTTTCTTATAAAATTAAATTTTTTAGAAAGTTATTTTATTATCATTGCTTTATTTTCAGGATTACTTATTTCCTTTAACTTAGGTCCTTTTTATGATATTTTATCAAAGACACATAAGTTTAGTTTAATAAAATTATTGTCATGGATTTTTGTTTATGGCTTGATAGTAATATTATATTTAGTTAATAACGACATTAGTTTAAATGAAGTGATTTGTGGCGTAATTTTTTTTCACTTCGTTTTTTTTATATTTTCATACTTCAATTTAAAAAAATATATCCCCCAAACTAAAAATAGGATATTCTCAATTAAAAATATTTTCACTAAATCAAAAATATTTGCTTTAACATCAGTTATTTCCGTTATTGTTGATTATGTTATTTTATTTACTTTCCAAAATAATACAGAAAGTAATATTATCGCTTCGATATTCATTTTAATTAAGCTTTCTGTAGGTATAAAAACTTTAGATTCTTCATTGCAGAAAGTACTAATTAATAAATATAAAGAAAAATCAACTACAAGTTTCTTTTATAAAATAGCACTAGTTAGAATAAGTATTTTAGGCTTAATTACTTTATTTTTATTATTAATTAATGATAGTTTATCTTATTTAATAGAAAATTCAATCTTATTTGAAATTCAAAATTTATTTCCAATTTGGATTATATATATGTTGAGTTATGTTTTAAATCATTTTGGGACTAGATTATATATTAAAGGATCAAAAGTAATTTATTTGAATATAAATATTATCAAGTTTATGTTGGTTATGTTTGTTTGGTATTACAATAGTTTTATTTCTAATATAGATTTAAAATATTTTATTTTATCAATCTCTATAATAAATATATTTGAAGGCTTTATTTTTATTTATTATTCAAGGAAATTATGAAAATACTAACAATTAGTTTTACAAATCAGACATCTAGATACTTGTCATTTATTGAAGAAGAAATATTAAATAATAATAATAATAATACTTCTTTTGTAAGGTTGTCAATCTATCCTTCTTCTCATTTTTACTACAAACATATTAATAAAAAAGATCAACCTCTTTATAAGTTTAAATTTACAGGAAAGTATAATAATATCCCTGATATCCCTAAACTCAGAAATTATCACACAAGTATTTTAAGATTTTTTAATAAAAAAAAATACTCTAAGAAATTATTAAATGAATATTTGCATCTTTTTTCTAAGATTCAAAATATAATGAACACAGGTATTACACATTGTATACTCATAGGGGATAGTAGGATGCCAATAGAAATAGCCTCATATATAGCAAAATTAAATAAGATAAAATGCCTTTATATAGAACAGGCTCCGTACGGGAATATGATATTTGATTTTAAAGGAGTTAATAAAAATATTTCTTTTGAATTTAAAAATATTTCGGAAGAAGTCCTTCCAGTATTTATAAATAAGAAACGTAAAAATTATTGGAATAGTTTTCCTAGTTTAATTAAATATAAATGGCTAATAATAGATTGGTACTACTTATATGGTTACTCAAATAAGTTATTTTTAATTGGTTCAGATAACTTGTTTAAAGATATCTTCAATAATTTTTTTAGCAAACTCAAAACAACAAGACTTGAAGATAAATTTAGTTCAAATAAATTTGTGGTTTTTTTACCACTCCAAATGCCTGTTGATGTTCAAAGTATTTATCACTCAACAAGCAATGGAGATTCTGAAGAAGTAGCTTTGCATTTAATTAATAGTATTCCTAAAAACTGCACACTATTGATTAAAGAACACCCAAATTGGAAAAATAAATATTCCAAAAAATTATACAAGAAGATTAATCTTCACAAAAATGTATCGTTAATTAATAATACTAGTATAACTAATTGTTTTAAATTTTCTGATATAGTATTAACAGTAAATAGTACAGTGGGGCTGGAAGCATTAAATCAAGGAAAGCAAGTATATCTAACAGGTTACGCTTACTATGGGAACCCAAAAATTGTACATGGAATTGGAAATAAATTAACTTGGGAAAATATAATTAATGCCTATCATAATCCAAAATTAGAAAAAGATATTGCTTCTTTTTTACTAGAGTTAAAGAAATATTTTATTAATGGGCATTATGTTGCTGAGAAACTTGAAAGTAATGATAAAATGCAATTAAAATTAAAAGAATTTTTATGTTAAAAATAGGAATTACAGGTTATAACGGTTTTTTAGCTTTCAATCTAAGGTTAAGGATTAAAGCTGAATTAGATAATTATCAATTGTTTAATGTTGATTTAAGAGAAAACTCATGGGATGATATAAATAACCTTGATATTCTATTTCACTTTGCAGGCGTTAATCGGACAAATGGAGATATAGTTAAAGAAAATTTAATTATCACTAATAAACTTTTACTTTTTTTAGATTCAACTAAGGTATCAAAATTATGTTTTTCTAATTCAACACAGATTTACTTGGATAACGAATATTCAAAATCAAAAAAAGATAACTCGAAAATACTGAAAGATTATTGTTCTAAATCAAGTGTTCAATTCTTTAATGCCATTTTACCAAATCTATACGGGCCTTTTGGAAAAGAAAATTACAATAGCTTTATAAACACATTTATTTTCAATATAAAAAATAATATTAAATCTTCAGTCAATAAAAATTCTAAAGTTAAATTAATAGATGTAGATAGTGTTTCAAAAGCATTACTTAAAAATGTTATTTATTCAATTAATGGAAAAGAAATATTGTTTGATGAAACAAAAGAGTATTTAGTTTTAGATGTTTATAATAGAATAAAAAATATTATTACTAAATATCAAAATGGGTACTTTCCAAAACTATCAGATAAAATGGATACAATTTTATACAATAGTTATATTTGTTCATTTAATGCTCCTGTAGTATCATTATTAACAACGCATAATGATAATCGTGGAAGTTTTTGTGAATTATCTCGAACTCTAACTAGAGGTCAATTCTCTATATCTACAACAAAACATAATATAGTCCGTGGGAATCATTTTCACTTAAATAAACCAGAAAGATTTATTTATTATTCGGGGAGTTTAGAAATTAAATTAAGGAAATTATTTTCCAATGATATTATTATTCTTTACTATGAAGATGATATCCCAAGAACAATAGATATCCCTATCGGGTTTACACATAATCTTCGAAATATTGGAAATACTGATTTGATTATGTATTTTTTTACACCAGATTTTTTCAATCCTGAAAACCCAGATACATATCCTCATGAAGTCTAATCTTTTTATTTGTCCCAAAACATATGATCTTAATTCAGAAATTATTGAAGGCTTAAATCGTAAGAATTTCTCATATGATATTTTGTTAGAGAAGACAGATTCGCAAATAATTTATTTTTTGTGTAAAATAGGTTTGTTTAGAAAAATAATTTCTTCTATTTTTTCACTATACATTTTTATCAAAATTAAAATAAATAATTATGAAAGAATTTATATAATAAGAGGTTACTTTATAAATATCAAATTAATTAATTGGTTAGAAAAAAATAAAAATTTAAAAACAACTATATATCAGTGGGATAGTTTTGAAAATTATAATTATTCTAAATTTTTTAATAGAGGTTTTAGACTTATAACTTTTTCTCCCTTTGATAGCAAATTATATAATTTAGAATATTTTCCATTATTTTCAGAAAAATTGAATTCGAAAGAGCAAATTAAAAATGAATTTAATATTGCTCATGTTGGTACTTTTTCTTTAATACGATTAAAAATATTTAAATTATTTATTAATGATAATGCTTTTGAGCCCAAGGATAATTTTTTAATGCTTTATCTCCCGTTTTTAGGCTATTTAAAATTTTTAATTTTTAATTTTAAAAAACCTTTATTATCTAGCTTCAAAAAAATATCAAAAAATGAATTAATAAATTATTATGCTAAGTCAAATTGTATTTTGGATATAATGACATTAGGTGATAAGGCTATTGGAGAAGCTGGTGTATCAATTAATGTCATTAGAGCCTTGGCATTAAATAAAAAAATAGTAACAAACAATAGAGGTATTGAACATTTGAATATTGATAAATCATTCTATTTATTGACGGATTTCTCCGATATATCAAATATTGTGAATTTCGCAAAAGATTCTTTAAAAATAAAACCTAAATTTAAATTTAGTGTTGATAATTGGCTAAAAAATGTTTTATAGAATAATATCTATTATACTAATTATATCTTCATTTGGAATTTCATTTTTTCCGGGTCAACCTAGTATATTACGTTTATTAGGTTTTTTAATTTTACTTCTTCATGGTGGTATATCAAAGAGAGAAGTTAAGATTATTGCTATAATCACAATGATTTTATCTTTATACTATTTAAATTCTTTTAAAGTTGGATTAATAACTTTTTATGTAACATTAATATTTAGTGTTTTATTTTTCAAGTATTTAAAAAATGAAAAATTTATTTCTGAATTTATTAAAGTCACTTATTTTTTCGCTAAAATAATATTGTTACTTTCTTTAATATCCATTACAATTAATAATTTTCAAACTATAACATTTTACATGGGTACCTATAAATCAATTGGTCCATTGTTATATACCAATTTACCAAGTAGTGTTTTAGGTTTTAATTATAACAGACCAGTATTTTTATTTTATGAGCCAGGTTCTTATCAAATAATCTTTGCTATATCATTATATTTGGAGGCCATTAAAGGTAGATTTCTTAAAAAAAAATATCTAATTTTTTCTTTAGCTTTAATTTGTTCATTAAGTTCAGCTGGATTAATATCTTTATTATTTCTTACATTATATTTTGGAGTTAAACAATTTAATTTAAATTTAAAAGGAGTAATTCTAACACTTACTTTATTTGCTTTTTACCCATTATATATAGATAATTTCAATGATAAATTTGATGGACAAAATTCACAAAGTTCTTTAGCTCGAGTTGTAGATTTTTATAATGGTTATTATTTATTTGAAAAAAAACCATTTTTTGGTCACGGGATAATAAGTAATGAAGATTACTCTAATCTGACAACTGATGAATTTTATTTGGAATTTTACCCTACAGACTCTTATACTCAAAATTCTATCAAATATAGAGGAAATAGCGTTGGAATTCTTAACATACTCTATTCATTTGGATTGTTTGGTATATTTATTTTTTTAATATCCTACCTCTTTTTAATTAAGAAAAACAATGCTTTAAAGTTTTTGATGTTAATTTTTTTATCTACTCAGCCTCTTATTTTCACACCCTTTATTATTGTTTTTCTCTACTCTCAAACAATTAGGATATGAAGATGCTTTTCATTCACGGACTCGATTCATATACTGGTTCTTCAAAAGTAGGGGCAGAGGTTGTTAAAAACTTTGATGATAAAGATTTAATATTCATAAATTGTAAGGGTGGTGCATTTCTAAAAGATTCTATTTCTAAAAAAAATATTTTCAGGAACTTAAGTAGATACTACTTAATTAATTTTATTTTATTTCAGATAACAGGATTCATCTACATATTGAAAAACTCAAAAAAGTATGACATTATTTTCATTAATGCTTTACTCCCCTTTCTCCCATTAATAGCTACACTATTGACCAGGAGGGTAAAAGTTTTTCAGTATATACATGAACAAAAGATAATGAATCCAGTTTTAAATTTTTTATGTATGTCCAGCACCAAAATAATAAAACCTAGAAAATTATATTCAAGCTATTTTTTAAGAGATCATCATATTAAAGCACTAGGGGATGGATACGTGTTAAATCCATTTGTTTCTGATGATTTTTTTAAAATTACAGAAAAAAAGATTTATGATAAAAAAATAATTTTGATGGTTTCTTCTTTAAAAGAATATAAGGGAATTAAAAAGTTTATAAATATTTCCAACAGATTTTCTTTAACTGATCCAAACTTAGAATTTCATTTAGTGTTAAGCTGTGATCCAATTGATTTGGATATTTATTTAAAACTTAATAATTTGAAAATAAACAATAACTTAAAAATTTACTTTAAGCCTAATAATATTATTGAGATTTTTAATTCGTCAACTATAGTTGTCAATTTAACTCAAAGAGATAAAATCATTGAATCCTTTGGGTTATCATTAGTAGAGGCTATAGCCTGTTGTAAACCAATTTTATGCCCTAATATAGGAGGACCACTTGAAATTAATAAAAATGAGGAATTTGGTTTTTTAATTAACGAGAGAAGTGAAGATGATATTTGTGATAAATTAAGTAAATTAGTCTACGACAAAAAAATTTATAACGAAAAAAAGAATGCATGTATCAAATATCGTTTCAAATTTGATAGTGAAACATTTAAATCGAAATTTAATAATATAATTAATAACTACGACTATGATAAACTTTAATAAATTAATAGAAAATAAAGAGAAATATAGATTAGATTATCTAACCGCCAAACCTTTTCCACATTTAGTTTTAAAAGATATTTGTGATGAAAAAAAGTTGATGGAAGCATATGAAACAATTCCTGTTTTAGATAACAAAAGTAGAGACTATATGTTTGCTAAAAATAAATTTGAGAAATCAAATTATGGTGAAATCAACCCATTATTAAATGAATTACAAGAGGATTTAAGATCTGATGAAATGAATAAATTTCTATCTTTTATTACAACAAGGGAGATCTTTGTTGATCCAAAAAATCATGGAGGAGGTTTACACCAGGGTAGGAAAAACTCTTTTCTCGATATGCATTTAGATTATAATTATCATCCTATAAATAATGGTTGGTGGAGAGAGGTGAATCTTCTTTTGTATTTGAATAAAGATTGGAAGCAAGAATATGGAGGACATCTTGAATTAAAAGACTTAAGAACAGGTCATGAAAAAAAGTGTGATGTTGGTTTCAATACTCTAATTATCCAAGAATGTAATGATTACACATTGCACGGCTACAAACCCACCAGTTTTCCTGAAGGCGTTTTTAGAACATCAATCGCGACATATGCATTTTCTAAGCACCTTCAACAGATTTATAACGAAAGAACTACAGATTGGTTCCCAGATAAATCAAATGACGGTAAGCTTAAGAAGTTTTTAGGAAGAAACTTGCATAAGTTGGTAAAAGTTAAAAGCAAATTATTTGGAAGTGCAACGGCAAAAAACCAATAGTAAACTTCATTAGATAATGTATTTGATTATATAAGATTTGATATAATCGATTGAACTGTTGAAAATATGATTATGAAAATAGCAATTCTAGGAACAAGAGGTATTCCTAACAATTACGGTGGTTTTGAACAATTTGCTGAGTATTTAGGCGAAGGATTAGTTCGGAAGGGTCATCAAGTGACAGTATATAATCCCAGCTTTCATCCATATAAAAATAAAGCGTATAAAGGAATTAATATTATAACAAAGTATAGTCCAGAAAATAGAATAGGTTCGCTTGCAAATTTTTATTATGATTGGATATGTTCTTTAGATGCTTCAAAAAGAGATTTTGATATAGTTTACCATGCTGGTTATCAAAGTGCTGCTCCAGGAATTAAACATTTTTCTTCTAAATCTAATAGCATATGGTTAACAAATATGGATGGAATTGAATGGAAACGTGATAAATGGAGTAAACCGATAAAATGGTTGACAAAAATAATGGAGAAAATAGCAATCAAGAATTCAGATTATTTAATATCTGATAATGTTGGTATACAAAAATATTACAGGGATATTCATGATGCTGATTCTTTTTTCTTGGCTTATGGAGCAAATATTCCAAAAGTGGAAAATATGTCGATACTAGATTCATACAATTTAGCTAATTATGACTTTTCCCTAATAATTGCTAGATTAGAACCTGAAAATAGCATTGAAATAATTTTAGAGGGATATAGTCTTTCTAATACTAATAAAAAATTACTTGTAGTAGGTAATCACAATACTAAATATGGCAAATATTTAAAAAATAAATTTTCTCAGTTTGGTTATATTAAATTTGTTGGTGGTATATACAATAAAGAATATTTAGATACTTTAAGAAAGTATACGAAATTTTATTTTCACGGTCATACTGTAGGTGGTACCAATCCATCTTTACTTGAAGCTATGGCTGTTGGAGCAAATATAATAGCTCATGACAACCTATTTAACAAAAGTGTTTTACAAGGTAAGGCTCAATTTTTTACTAAAACAGATGACTTAGTATACATAATTAATGAATCTAAGGATAAGGATTTTTCCAATTATAGAAATTCTGTTCAGGAAATAATTAGAGATAAATATAGTTGGGATAAAGTAATATCTCAACATATTGAACTTTTTGAGAAAATTTTAAGTTAAAAAAAAATATGAGAATAATAATCATTACCCAAGACGAACCTTTTTATTTAGCAAAGAATTTTAATTACTTAGTAGAAATTTTGCCAGACCATTCCGAAATTGTGGCGTGTGTAGTAAATGATGCATCCCCTTTTGGTAAAAAAGAGACCTTTTTACAGAAAGCAAAAAAGACATATGATATTTTTGGACCTAAATTTTTCATGTACTATTCTTTTAAATTTATACGAAGTAAGTTTGATAGAAATAAAAAATTAGATACAGTTTTAAAGAAGTTCAATATTCCTGAAATTATTCTTGAAAAAAGTATCAACAATAAAGAGTCTGTAGAAATAATTAAAACCTATAAGCCAGATTTGTTAATCTCTATTCTGGGAAATCAAATATTTAGAAAACAAATCTTTGATTTAGCTCCTAAAGGGTGTTTAAATCTTCATACAGCATTATTACCAAAGTATAGAGGTTTAATGCCTTCTTTTTGGGTCTTAAAAAATAATGAAAAATATACAGGTATTTCTGTGTTTTATGTTGATGAGGGAATTGATAGTGGCCCTATAGTAGTCCAAGAAAAAGTTAAAATAGGTGAAAGAACTCAAGAGGAGTTAATTGCCTACACAAAAAAGATTGGAATGAAATGTATTGTAAAAGCAGTTGATTTAATCCACAAAAATGCAGTTGAAATAATTGAAAATGACGCTGATAAAATGACTTACTTTTCTTTTCCAACAAAAGATGATGTGAATGAGTTTAAGAAAATCGGTAAACGCTTCTTTTAATGAATATATTAACTTTTGACATTGAAGAGTGGTTTCATATATTAGATAATGATTCTACTAGGTCTGAAAAAGAATGGAATAAGTTTCCTAGTAGAATTCATTCTAATATGGAGGTTATATTTGATATACTTGATCAAACAAACACCAAAGCTTCTTTTTTTGTATTAGGATGGATAGCAGAAAAGTACCCAGAATTAGTCAAGGAAATTAAAAGAAGAGGGTTTGAAATTGGAAGTCATACTCATTTGCATCAGTTAGCTTATAATCAAAACAGAATAGATTTTTATAATGATGTAGAGTTTTCTATTAAAACATTAGAAGATATTACAGGAGATAAAGTTAGAATGTTTAGGGCTCCAGGTTTTTCAATTACCGAAAAGAACAAATGGGCTTTTGAAGTTCTACATGAACTAGGTATTGAAGTAGATTCTTCTGTATTTCCAGCTGGTCGAGCTCACGGAGGTATGCCTAGTTATAAAGAAAGTAAACCATCGTTATTAAGTTATTGTGGGATTTCATTGAAAGAATTTCCAATAAATACATATAAAATATTCAACAAACAATTAATTTATTCTGGAGGTGGATATTTTAGACTAATGCCTTATGACTTAATAAAAAGATTTTCTAGAGATTCAGAATATATTATGTCATACTTTCACCCCAGAGATTTTGACTATAATCAACCACTTATAAAAGATTTATCTCTCTCAAGAAAGTTTAAATCCTATGTTGGATTAAAGAAAACTGAAAAAAAACTTAAATCTTGGTTAAACGACTTTAATTTTATCGACATTTCTCAAGCAGAGGACCATATTGATTGGAAAAATGTAAAAAAAATCAAACTATGAAAGGAATAATATTAGCAGGAGGAAGCGGAACACGTTTGTATCCTATTACTAAAGGAGTTTCAAAGCAATTGTTACCTGTGTATGATAAGCCTATGATTTACTATCCCTTGTCCGTGTTAATGTTGGCTGGTATTCAAGAGATATTAATTATTTCAACTCCAGAAGATTTACCAAATTTTGAAAAATTATTAGGAGACGGTTCTGAAATTGGATTAAACTTGCATTATAAAGAACAACCTAGTCCAGATGGTTTAGCACAAGCATTTATTATTGGAGAAGATTTTATTGGAGAAGATGATGTCTGTTTAGTTTTAGGAGATAATATTTTTTACGGGTACGGTTTTTCAGGAATTCTGCAAAATGCTATAAATAATGTAGCTGAAGGTAAATCAACTGTATTTGGCTATTATGTAAATGATCCTGAACGCTATGGGGTAGCAGGATATGATGAAAAAGGAAATGTAACCTCTATTGAAGAAAAACCTACTGATCCTAAATCAAATTTTGCAGTAGTTGGGTTGTATTTTTATACAAACGACGTTGTGGAAATTGCAAAAAAAATAAAACCATCTTATAGAGGAGAGTTGGAAATTACCTCCGTAAATCAAGAATACTTAAAACAACAAAATTTAAAGGTAGAATTGTTAGGTAGAGGTTTTGCATGGCTAGATACGGGGACTCATGACTCTCTAATGGAAGCTGGGCAATTTATAGAAACAATTGAAAAGAGGCAAGGCTTAAAAGTAGCTTGCTTAGAAGAAATTGCTTTTAGAATGAAATACATAGACAAAGCGCATTTGAATAAATTAGCAGAACCATTAAAGAAAAATGGTTATGGTCAATATCTTTTAAAATTAGCAAAAGAGTAAAATGAAGTTTATTAAAACAGAAATATCAGATGTTTATATTATAGAGCCCTCAGTTTTTGGAGACAATAGAGGGTATTTTTTAGAATCTTTTAATTTAGAAAAATTTGAAGAAAACGTATATCCTATCAAATTTGTACAAGATAATGAATCTAAATCCTCTAAAGGAGTTCTAAGAGGGTTGCATTTTCAAAAGCCACCATTTGATCAAGCGAAGTTAGTTCGTTGTATTGAAGGCAGAGTAATGGATGTTGCAGTAGACATTAGAAAAGGGTCGCCAACCTATGGTAAACACGTGGCTATTGAATTAACTGGCGAAAATAAACGGCAATTATTTGTTCCTAGAGGTTTTGCACATGGGTTCTCTGTTTTGAGTGATACTGCTGTTTTTGCCTACAAAGTAGATAATAGGTATGCACCAGAGTTTGATGCTGGTATTCGATGGAACGACAAAGAGTTAAACATTCAATGGGGTATGAAAGATGTAGAAGTTATGGTTTCCGAAAAAGATGCTGAACTTCCTTTTTTTTTAGAATTTAAATCTCCTTTTACAAACTAAAATATGAGAGTATTAATTACCGGATCGAACGGGCAATTAGGATCAGAAATTAAAGAGTTAGAAAATAACGATAAAAAGGTAGATTTTATTTTTAGGGATCTTCCTGAGTTGGACATCTGTAATTTTAAAGCATTACAAGCTTTTATTCTAGATAATAACATCAATGCAGTTATTAACTGTGCGGCTTATACTGCTGTAGACAAAGCTGAGGAAGAGTCAATTATTGCAACAAAAGTAAATTATGAAGGAGTATTAAATATTGTCAATGCTTTACAAACTGTAAATGGAAAGCTGATTCACATATCAACTGATTACGTATTTGATGGCAATAATTTTTTGCCATACAAAGAATTAGATCCAGTAAGCCCAATTGGAGTATATGGTGATACCAAAAGAGCAGGAGAACTTTCTGTCATCAATAGTGATATAGATTCGATTGTAATTAGAACTTCATGGTTGTATTCTTCTTATGGAAATAATTTTGTCAAAACAATGTTGCGTCTTGGTAACGAGAAAGAAAATTTGGGCGTCATTTTTGATCAAGTTGGAACACCTACCTATGCAAGAGATTTGGCTAAAACCTGTTTAGAGATTCTTACTGGGGTGAATTCAGCAAAAATCAGTAAAAATGGAAACCTATATCATTACTCTAATGAAGGTGTAGCTTCTTGGTATGACTTTGCTATTTCGATTATGGAACTAGGCGGAGAGAACTGTAAAGTGAAACCGATACAAACCAAAGACTACTCTACCTTGGCAAAAAGACCTCATTTTTCAGTGTTGAATAAGTCTAAAATAAAAACAGATTTTAAAATTGAAATTCCTTATTGGAGAGATTCTTTAAAAGATTGTTTGGAAAAAATAAAAATTAGTTTATGAAAAATATATTAATAACAGGGGGCGCTGGTTTTATAGGTTCTCACCTAGTGAGATTATTGGTAAATAAATACCCAGAGTATCATATTATTAATATGGATGTATTGACTTATGCGGGTAATTTAGATAATTTAAAAGACATAGAAACCAAAAAAAACTACACATTTATAAAGTGTGATATTTGTGATATTGAAAAAGTAAAACAGGTTTTTATAGATTATAATATTAACTCTATCATTCACTTAGCGGCAGAATCTCATGTAGATCGATCAATTGAAGACCCTTTCTCTTTTGCTCAGACCAATGTGATGGGTACACTTAGTTTACTGCAAGCGGCAAAAGAATATTGGAAGGGAGGCTTTACCAATAAATTGTTTTATCATGTCTCTACGGATGAAGTTTATGGTTCATTAGGTGAAGAAGGTTTTTTTACAGAAACTACAAAATACGATCCGCACTCGCCTTATTCTGCATCCAAAGCATCTTCAGATCATTTTGTAAGAGCTTTTGCTGACACCTACGGGTTACCTATAGTGATTTCTAATTGTTCTAATAATTACGGTTCGTATCAGTTTCCAGAGAAATTAATTCCTTTATTTATCAATAATATTGTCAATAATAAACCCCTACCTGTGTATGGGAAAGGAAAAAATGTAAGAGATTGGTTGTTTGTAAATGACCATGCAAGAGCCATTGATGTCATTTTTCATAAAGGAAAACTAGGTGCAACCTATAATATTGGTGGTTTTAATGAATGGAAAAATATAGATTTGATCAAAGTAATGATTAAAACAGTGGATCGATTGCTCGGAAGAGAAGAAGGAACTTCAGAAAAACTCATTACCTATGTTACCGATAGAGCAGGACACGATTTACGCTACGCAATAGATTCAACAAAACTAAAGGAAGAATTAGGTTGGCAGCCAACGTTGCAATTTGAAGAAGGAATCGAAAAAACAGTTGCTTGGTATTTAGATAATAGTGAATGGTTAGAAAATATAACTTCTGGTGACTACAAAAAATATTATAAAAAAAATTATAACAATAAATGATTCAGTCTATTAGTTGATTATTAAAGAAGTAAACTTTTTTAATTAAATTTGAATGAGAATTTAATTTTAATACACATGCCATTCGATCCAAATTCAGCAAAGAAAGCAGGAAAAAAATCTAAAAGAGGACCTGCTAAAAAAGAAGGACCTAGCATCAAAGAAAAGATGGAAATGCTCTATGAAAAAGTGCTGGATGATCTGCTTGTAAACCAAGAAAAACTCTCTAAAACAGAACGGGTAAAGCTCTTTGTCACCCTGTCTAATTATATCTTTCCGAAAACAAAATCTGTTCGAGATCAATTTACTATTAAGCAATTAAAAGAAATTGAGAAACAAGGCTTTATGGATAGAGATCCAGATCCCACTAAATAATATTTTAGCATATTAAAAGTGAATTATAAAGAAACCCTTTATTTTATTGCAAAATGTTTGACCATCTCTTTGGAAGCAAAGAATAGACAAGAAATAGAAAAGCAATTAAAATCAACGTCTATAGACTGGGATGCTGTTGTAAAAGTAAGTACAGCCCATTATGTGTTTCCGGCAATGTATTGTAATTTAAAACGCGCAGATTTCTTGCTGTATTTACCTCATGAGTTGGTTAGTTACATGGAGCATATTACCGATATAAACAGGGAGCGTAATAAAAAAATAATTACTCAGGCAAAAGATTTAAACAGCCTATTATTAGCTAATAACATTAGACCGATTTTTTTAAAAGGAACGGGTAACTTATTAGCAGGAATATATGTTGATATTGCCGAACGGATGGTGGGCGATATTGATTTAATCATTTTAAAAGAAAACTATCCAAAAGCGATTACTATTTTGAGAGAGTTCGGGTATGATAAAGAAATTTATCAAGAGTTGCCAGAAAGACATTACCCAAGGATTATAAGAAAAGATAGTATTGCAGGAGTAGAAATTCATAAAGATTTATTATTAGAAAAATATGTCAATGAATTCAATTATAGTTTTGTAGTTAAAGGCAGTCAGAATATAAAAGGAGTTACTGTTTTGAGTTATGCGAATAAACTTAATTTATCCATTATAGCAGATCAAATAAACGACAGTGGTTTTTATTATAAGAGAATTGCTTTACGAAATGCCTATGATGTTTTTTTATTGTCTAAAAAAACGAATGCAAAAGATGCTGTAAATACATTATACAAACTAACCAATCCTTTGAATTGTTTTTTAGCCGCTTGTTATGAAGTTTTTAATAGCGTAGATAGTTTAGAATACAACAAAACAAAAAAAGTAGTTTCTTATTTAAGTGTTTTTAATAATCAATTTACCAACAAGAAAAGAATAAAAAGACGCCACAAACTAATCAAGGCTTATCTTCTTTTAAAATATAGAGTAAACATTATTTATAAATCTATCATATACAAAGAATATCGCTTTTGGTTATTTAATAAATTGACTTCTTTAGCTTTCTATAAAAGAAGGTTAGGAATAAAACAGTAAAAAATCACCAAATAACTCCCGCCTGCTGCATAAATAAATCAGCTAGTGCATCTTTATTTTGATGCGTTCCAATATAGGTTAGAAAAGTACTCTCCTTTGAGTGCCCTGTAATATTCATCAGTAGTGGTGTTTCAATTTTTCCATAATAGTTAGATGCAAAAGAACGTCGCATAATATGTGAGGTCACAAAAGCATATTTAGGAGCATTTATAATTTCTTTCCTTCTTGTCTTTGGGTTGTTTTTAAATCCGCTCACCAAATCTTCTATTCCCACCATCTTGCAAAGTGTTTTAATCTGTTTATTAAACACCACTTGTGAAACTCCTCTCGGGAATTCATTCTCTAATATTTCAATAACTAAAGGGTCAGCAACCCCAACCGTCACTGCCTTTTTTGTTTTCTGTTGTAATATATCTAGATACAAGTCAGTAGGTGTTTTTCTAAGATTATCCGGGCTCAACTTTAATAAATTAATAGCATCAATTGTTTCCGAACAACAGACAATAAATATTGATGTTATCAAAATAGAGATTCATTTTAAGTAGAGAACAACGTTTAATTCTAATACTTTTTTGCTTGATCAAAAAGTATTCAAAAAATTAAGACTCACTTTTATTTTTTAGAATTCTACTTTCTATTCCACTATCGAATCCAGACCGCAAGCTCTTTGGATTCTTTCCGTTTCATAGAAATTGAATTTTCATAAAAAATAAAATGTTCGAGATTGGTTGTTTGTAAATGACCATGTAAGAGCTATTGATGTTATTTTTCATGACGGAAATTTAGGTGAAACCTATAATATTGGCGGATTCAATGAATGGAAAAACATCGATGTAGTTAAACTGCTTATAAGAATAGTAGATAAACACTTAGGCAGGGTTGCAGGTACTTCAGAAAAACTAATAACC
>Ga0075446_10000285_pt1 | contig 20706 bp, 16 predicted proteins | sample CoawatmetaG05DNA_FD_71590 | JGI IMG/M metagenome (GOLD analysis project Ga0075446, IMG submission 71590) | Marine microbial communities from the West Antarctic Peninsula - Coastal water metaG058-DNA | ecosystem: Environmental > Aquatic > Marine > Coastal | place: Atlantic Ocean: West Antarctic... | reverse complement strand
CTCGTCAGCACGCAGCACTACCTCACCGGTGACTTCGACTTCATGCGAGTGTGGGAGGTGTTCGAGCAGTACGGCAGCTTCGAGCAGTGCCAGCTGTACGCAAACGTCCTCGCGCAGCTGCTCATGCACTAGATTTCCAGAAAGTACCACTTTTAATACACACAAACAAACAAACAAACATGTCCTCGTCGCTGCGGCGAACGCCAACCGTTCAACCGAGCGTCTGGCATGTATTTAACGATTGGAGTGCGCGAACCAATGCATGGGTTCACTGACACAGACCCGTTGAGCAACGAGCAACCCCTGCTACGCCGACTGAGGCCAAATCCATACCTCGTACCGGCGTGTCCGTATGCACACACGAGCAAGATGCTTTGTGGCGTCTCGCTCATGGACCCCACGAAAGGCGCCGGCGTCGCTCCGCTCGCGCTCTCAGCGGGGGTCGGAGGAGGCGCACGGGTGGAGACGCAGGTGGGATTTGAATTTTTCATGTTATTCTGGGCGTCGAGCGAGGCAGCTGCTGTTTTACAGGCTGAAACTGCCCCTGCGGTAGATGATACAGACCGATCAGCCAATGGAGCAGCCTCCAGGACTAGGGGTGTGATGAAAACACAAACGACAGAGTGGGCGTTGGAAGGCGATGACGAGTTCTCACAGACGTTCGTCAAAACAGACACAGTGTCCGCGGAGCTACAGCAGCGTGTTTCCGCCGTGGGCATGCGCACCGAGACGACCGCAGTGGTGGGCGGGGTATACGAGACGACCCTGGGCGAGGGCTTCATTGGCGGGACATTCGTTCCCGCGATCGTGTCGCTGAGCGACGAGGACAACGGCACGTTCGGCCCGTACGTCGGGCTGCGTAGTCTGGAAGACTTCTCGACCGACTTGATGTGCTGGGGCGACCACATGGATTGGCACTGGAATCGCGGCATGTGCGAAGACACAGGCGATCCGCACGGGTTGTTGCGAGAGCCCGTAGCGGACACGATCAAGAACTTCGAGGTAGACGACAACGATACCAGGAAAAAAATCCGCATTGACTTCGCGCCGGACGCGCTGGACGCCGGACTCCACGGGCGACAATTACTCGTGGAGGGGGGGGTGTCGGATTCGACGGCATTTCCCAAGTACACATCGGAGGCGGGAGTGAAAAGTCGCGTCGACAAGGGCATGCTGGTAGTACTACAGTTCCGCATCATGGCGCCCCCCCACACACTCGTATTCTCGGACAGCACGTGAGCACCATGTCGAACGCGAATTGCGGCCACGCGTGTCTGGGTTTCAGAGACGTCTTTTGTCACGGCGCTGACATAATATTCGAGGCAACAACGGACAAATGGCAGCGGCTGCCGCTGGAAGTATGTGATACACGAATGTCCCCACGCACAATCCGTTCATAATTCCTTTGTTTTATGATACACAAAAATACGCTCTCGGCCGAGAAGTACCGGCTCGCCAAAGCCATGGTCAGATACACATTCCGCTTTTGATTAAAAATCTTGCGCGTTCTGCTCGTACTAAAAGTTGCGCCGTCTCCCGTCCGAGTCCCGCCGCAATGCCGGCGTGCGTCGCAGAGTACGCGACCCGCATGGTCTGGAACGCCGCGTGCTTCTGGCGCACGGTGCTGCTAATGATATTCGTGCTTGCGGTGTGCTACATGTCGTATGTCGGCGGCGAGTTGCTGTTCATGCCGGGGTGTGTTGAGTCGCTTCAGCTGCCAAACAGCACGAGGGGGTGCAACGGCGACGTCGCGCTGTGCAACCGGACGTACAGCGAGGTTTGCTATGCGACGATGCATAACGCGTACGCCACGACCCAGAACGGCATCGTTGTGGCGCAGCACCGCGTATGCATTCGAAGCGCCCTTGTGCACGGCATCAGATCGTTTATGCTCGACGTACACCTTACTTCACAGAACGGACTCAAGTTGTGCCACGTATCGTGCGCGACAGGCGCTGTCTCGCTTGCCACGACGCTCGAGACATTCCGAGAATTCCTCGAGCTGAATCCACGCGAGATTGTTACATTACACCTGGAGCTCGGATACAACATGCGCTTCGACGAGAAGGACGTTCCCGACGCAGAGACCGTGCGTCTCAAGACGCTTCTCGTGGCTGCATACGCGGATGCTGGCTTGGTGCGGTACGGTTTCGAGATGCGGACGTACCACTGGCCCACGCTGGAAGCGATGGTGCTTGCAAACACTCGTCTCGTGACGTTTTCCAAAGCGCGCTCATCGGCTGACGCACCGTGGGACTTACATACCGACGCGTTCGTCTCACAGACGCCGTGGGACAATACCGACATAAAGCAGCTCCGCGCGAACTGCGCGCTGCCCAGCCTGGTCTGGTATCTACAGGGACGCTCGGTGCTCGTGTTCAACCACTTCACGACGCTCGGAGCGGCCGGTGTTAACATGGCGAGCACATCAGCGCTGGGCGATGCGCTGGGTATCGACGCGCTGCGCGGGATTAATCGCTCGCCGTGGATGGAGGAGCGCCTGACGACGTGCGCGAAGTGCTTAGGAATGTTCCCGAATTTTATCGCCGTCGACTTCTGGCAGTCTTCGGACGTCATGCAGGTCGTGGCGGCATTCAACGCCGTTCCGCTGACCGCGAGGGCTGTCTGTTTCCAGCAGAACAACTCGTTCTGTGTGTCGCTGTAGGTGTTCATAGTGCTACAATGTACATATTCGAAGATAACGGTACTGCGCTTGGACGTTGGTAGCGTTGCAACTCACGGCCAATCATTGACCGAGCAAATTTGACGAGAGCATTTTTTGTTGTTTTTTGCAATGGATTTAAACCTTCGTTGATCGCAACATCCTTGTGCATAAATTTCGATTTGGAAGCATTCAACAACAAGACTACCTCAAAATCACTCACATACTTATCTCGAATACATGAAAATTGTCTGTACTCCCCGATTGGTTCTCTTTCAATTCTGTCTGTGGCGTCGAGTACCAATTGGAACCCGGCACAAGCCGCACAGTATACCCGCAGATGGATCATTAGTGCAACAAATTTTTCCTTCATATCTGTCCAGTCATCAAAACCTAGAGCTTGTTTCGACCCCCATGTCACCAAATCACACGTCAATACACCCGCCGAAAGTTTTATTTTGTCCTCGATCATCACTTGCATTGCCTTATCTACAATACCATTCCGCACATACCGCCTCGCAAGACGAATCACGAATCTTCTTGGTGGTGCTTTGTTTATATCGTCGTCTTCATCTCTTTCCACACAGTCAATGTCTTCAATCATTTCTACTTCGTACATCTTTTCCCTTAGTGATAGATTGATTCTATCGATCTCTAGTCGTGCGTCATAACTAAGCAGCGTAGACATTGATGATAGAGCATAATGCATGTAAGTGTATTTGGACATATGTTTTATATAAATACGGTCCCTTTTGTAACGCCCCCTGCGCGTCTCGGCGCCGCCCTCGCCGTAAGCCGGCGGCTTCAGGCTGCGTACAGGTGCGGCGATTTCGAATAAAACACACCTAATTGCAGGCAAATAACCACATCGTCCTTCATGCCGCCGACCTGAACAGGTATATATATATATACCCACGAACTTACATATATATTCTCTATATAGAATACATTATTTATAACCTTGGATATTACACACCTTCCCACTGAGAGCGACCCTTTGCTTCCCAAATGCGTTTTGCGCCGCCTTGAACTGCATGCTATAAATTGACATTTGTTCCTGTGGGGAGCGAGCGAGAGAGAGAGAGCGTGAGCGAACGTGGTAGTGGAGCAGAGGAGAGCGCGCGAACGTGGTAGTGGAGCAGAAGAGAGCGCGCGAGCGAGAGCGTGAGCGAACGCGGTGGTGGAACAGAGGAGAGCGCGCGAGCGAGATAGAACGTAAGCGAGTGATACAGGGCGCGAGAGCGAGTGGGAGCGCGCATAAAGTACCACCTTCAATCGGCGCCTGTTACCCTCAGGATCCTCGCTCAATACTGGATTTGCGATGTTGATGCGCTGCTCACGAAGCATATTGTTCACAAGCGTGCATGCACCTGTGTGTTTGCGTGTCAATTTCCTGTGGAGTTGTAATAACCCTGGGAATGACTCTGTACACGCAGTCAGGCATGTTTACATACCATACTTGACTTCTTCGTTCATTATAATTCCGTATCGCTTCGCGGCGTGGTCGATGCGATGTCGCGTGTTCGGAATCCCACTGAGCGCGCGCTGCAGATGCTCGCTCTCGAATCCCAGGTTTCGTTCGCTGCCAACGGGCCAACCAACGGGTTAGTGTCTATATCAGCGTACATGATATACGCACGAAACAACGTCATATGCGGGGAAATATACCACATAATGACAATATCACTGTCTTGGAGCATCGACAATGTCCGAATCCGTCCGATGTGGCGCTCGACGAGCGCGAACTGCTTTTCGACCTCCTGTAGCGCGCGTGTGGACGTCAGAGACGCGACACAGAGCGAGCGCGATATAAAAAAATACACGGCCCCTACTGCGTACCTTGCAGCCGCTGAGCACATCGATGCCCAATACCTGCGCAGACAGCGAGGGGTCAAAAACCACGATTACGAACTCCAAGTTCCAGCGCAGCAAGGCGAAGCCCGTCGAGCACACCACCAAGCTTCACAATGTTGTGTTGTGCTTCTCGAGTGAGAGCTACAGCAAGGTCTTGCACAGCATAGTCCTAGAATCACTATCCAGCGTAGAGACCACATTTGCGTGCGAGGGCGTCGCGCGTGAAATTAAGCGCCTGAGAGATACAATCGCCCGCGGCTCGCACACCACGCTGGTTTCCGTGTTCTTCCTGCTGCTCAACGTCGACGCCGTGCTCAAGGACCGCATCGTCGCGATGGACTCGGACACAAACACGCGCAAGATGGCGCGCTTCCTCATGGACCTCCGCAACATTCTCGCGGTCCGCTTCTTCACCGACGAGCGGTGCTCGCCGATGATATTCGTCGAGGAGTGTGTCGACTGCTACCTGCTCTCCTAGTCTACTAGAGCGAAAGCTGCACGCACCGTGACGCAGCCGCGGCTGCGAACCATGGACAGCACCGCGAAGTCGGAGCTCGGGCCGCCCGCCGCCGGATCGACCACGATCCAGACAGTCTGGTCCATTTCCATCGGCAGCGGCGCGGTGTCGAAGGCGAACTCGATGTCGATTTTGCGGAAGACCTGCTGCAGCGAGTCGAAGGCCAGCCCCGCGAGCTCCGACTGGATGAGGTCCGGGCGGTCCTGCATCATGATCTGCGCGTGTGCAGTCAGAGTAAGTACGCGCTCTAGTGTAAACGCGCTCCACTGCATTCAGAGTAAATAAACACCTTCAGCTTGCGGTGTCGCTCCTCACTCTGCCAGCTCGGCACCAAGTGCAGGAGATGGTTGCACGACGCCGTGGCGCCCTTCTCCTTGCAGTCCTCGCAGCACAGCTCGATGCAGCGCGTGGCGAACAGCGCGCGGTCCGTGGCGGGGTCGGTCATCTGCGGGCCGCAGGTGCCATTAGACATGCCAATGGGCGAGGCAACACACAAAACGCGCACCTTGATCAGGCGCGTGTAGAAGTTGATCTCCGAGGTTAGCGTCGATATCGCGACGAGCGAGGCGCTGCCCACACTGAGGATCGGGGCAACGGTCTCGTAGAAGAAGCCCTGCACCCGCGGTGTCAGCGCGCGCGCCTAGCAGCACCACAGCGCAGCAGCATAGCACAGAGAGCTCCAACACAAACGAGCGCGGAGCGCGAGTTTCTCGGCATCCTTCGCGCTCCGCGCTCCGCGCTCGTTTCACTATTTGGCCGTGCTCCACCACTCTAAGCGAGGGCGCTCGTTTTACTTTTTGGCCGTGAGGGGGCGCGGGGGAGCGTGCGAGAGCGCGGGAGAGCAACAGCGCAGCAGACGCGGCGGAAAACACCTCGTCTGTAGTGCGCCGGCGTTTCGCGTTGGCCGGACGTACGCAGAGCAAACAAGCGTCAGTCGGTGCTTCCCACGGGCACAGCATACAGGGCAGTGTGCGCACTCACCACAGTAGGCGGCCTCCTGCGGCGCCGCGGCGATAGTGACGGGTTAGTTTCCGCACGTTCAAACACACACACACACCGCACGCAATGCACGCACGCGCATGCATACGCACACCTCGAGGATCAGCACGTCTCCTCCCGTGCCCTTCGTCGTCCTATGTGAACACGAGTGTCAGTACGGTGTGAGCACGCAGCGTGCGCGGGTCACTGGATACCAGCACACAAACACACCCAATCTGGTACGCGAGCGCGGCGCCGGAAGGACGACGTCCACATGCACAAACACAGACGAGTTAGCGCCCGCACAGCTCAAAGCAAAAATATGTTCCTACTGCGCCGCATGGTGGCCGCTAGCAGCCGCGCTGTTATTTTTATCCGTCAAACAACGAACGTTACTGTCTGTAGTAACACTGATGTATTTAAGACTAGAGTGACACAAGCAAATGCTATATGTTCCTGTGGTATCAACGCAATGTAATGCAGTAGCTTACTGGAACCGAGTGCCAGTATTAAAGAACTGGCGCGGGCGACCACGATGCAAATGCCTGCCTCGAGCGAGTACGCCGTGCCGACGCGGCTGGCGTGGTATCCACAGGACGCGGAACATGCGCTGCGTGTTGGCGGGCCGCTCACAGACAAATAAAATACCGCGTTCGATATACATGGCCCAACACGCAGACTCCGCGGTGCGAAGTCGAAAGGCAAGCAGCGTACAACCGGAGGCGGCGGACCAACGACGTACAGGCATACATACAATGAAATGCCCCTGCACCCCGTGGGCGGGCAGATACACCGCGATGAAACCGGACGGCCCTTGCGAAGAACGGAGGTTCCGTGCCCCGGGCAGGAATGCAAGGGCTGTGGTAACGTAGCGTGCTCGAAGTACAAGAGTTCTGACGACGGCTACGGTGACAGATACAATCAGTATGCTGACTACGACGAAGACTGCGACTATTGTGGTGCTCAGGGCTGCGACCACTGTTGCCACCGTGACAATGGCTTTGCTGGGCGCGGCGGGCGCGGCGGGCGCGGCGGGCGCGGCGGCCGCGGCGGCCGCGGCGGCCGCGGCGGTTACTATTAAACGCACGCTGACCGTACCGCCGCGTGTGGTGTATTTAAGACCACGATGACACGAGCACATGCTGTCAGTGTCTATGTGGATACAGATACAACGACAATGGAACGACGAAATTTCTTTATACAAACAGAGCACTCATGAGAAATAAACCGTTTAACGACATCCACATCGTGTACGATATTGAAGGGTATGAAAATCATCTATGCGAGAAATTTCTTGAACTGAAGTCGTACGTGGAAGCGTGCTTTCGTCTTTTGATCGATGTACCGCAACATATAAGACCGAACACGTGGAAATAAATAACAGTATTAGAATTAGTTGTTTATATAAAACAGATCATAAATGTTATACGATATGAAATCTGGACCATTTTGTCTGTTTATATTTATTTCTCAAGCGAGTCTCGGATTCAGTAGAGTCTGGCAAAAGTATCCTGATAATGATGTGTTCCATGGAGCCGCTGGATTCACTACATGTATTGATTCGATGGATTTACAAAGCTGTGAAGTGTATGGTTATAAAGATACAAGTATGTGGACTTATCCATATGCACATATTGCATGGGCGGCCCGGATGCCTCCTGCATGGAGGAGCCAACGGGGGTTATCAGAATCAGAAAAATCACAAATGTCGTGTGATGATGGGAAAGAATTCGATAATACTTGTATTCGGGGTGGTACTGGCCACATCTGGAATGGCGATTTATATGAGCATACTTTTTATGAGTGCGGGGTTTGCAGAACATGTACAGTAGGTAAATACTCTAACGCTTCTAATCCAAGAACATGCAGCAAATGTCCAAGCGGTCAACAACCAAATTCGATTGCTACTGGATGTATATCTTGTGGCTATGAGACGTTCTCGAATGAGATTCTTGATACTCCTTCAGTGTGCAGATTTTGTCCTATTGGACATAAAGTAACAAGTGATCGAACAAACTGTCAAATATGTGAGTCAAACAAGGGAACTTCACACCTTTATCAACCACTTTCTTGTGGAGACGACACCGAAGATTGTTCTGGGGATGCGTGTGTTGGTGTATACGCAGGATGTGATGATGCGACGACTGTTCCCGGTGACACGGTTGTATATCACAATTCTGGATGTGGATATTGTTCGCCTGGCTCTGAACTTATTGATTCTGTATGTGTACTATGTGAAGCCGGGAAATATAATAACGAGATAATGACAAACGACAATCAATCAATTCCGTTATGCAAAGACTGTCCGGATGGCTCAAACAGTTTGATTGGGGCTAAAAGATGCCGTTTATGTAAACCTGGATACCAACAGAGTGTCGGTGACACACACTGTGAAGCTTGCCCAGCTGGAAAATTCAAAGCAACAGAAGGAATACATCCATGTACATCAATATGTCACAATGGACAATATTCGCCCGTGGGGGCAACTACATGTACAGATTGCCCTGAAAACACATACTGTCCGGAAAACATACCGCCTGCAGGCAATGGAGAGGCCAGGGAATGTATTAGTGGACAATTTTCATTGCCTCGCTCAACTGTATGTGATTCGTGTGCTGCTTGTGTTGTTGGGAAATATATGAGCAATTGTCGCTCAGGAAACGGTATATGTGAAGATTGTCCGGAATGTGAAAATAAGGATGAAATTTTAGTGGGATGCGATTTTCGAGGCTTGAGAGACAATCAGAATGGCACGTGCAAAAATAAAAAATATCTGTCACCCACTGCCACCTGTACAGATACAGTGGAAGGGACCAAGAAATACCACACGAAAAGTGATTTGTCTAGTGAATCAATCGTGGGCGAAAGGAACATTGTCACCGGGACGAGTCTGATGAGCGGATATGGTTTTAAAGACATATTCGGAGTCGCAGAAGAAGGCCGAGATGGTGTTGACTTCATGTGTAGTGCGATGTGCGACGGAGAACAGAAATTCGACAGTATGTATTGTAATGGACCATACGCGTGTAAAACACAAGCATGTGCAATGGAAACATCAGCATATTCATTTCTGAGAGCACGCGCGTGTCCAGTAATGATCAGTGAAGGAGACACAGACGTGCAAATCGAAGAGAAACAGAAACAGAAATGCTCAGACTGCACCAAGTGTGGAAAATACGACGAAGACGACGAGTTGCTAGACGGCAAGAAAGAAATAATACAAGACTGGGGTCGGGGGTGTGCCCAGGAGTGCAGCCGAATCCTGTGCGACGCCGGCGAAATATACGACTGGACAGACACGCGGCTGGGAGAACTTCACCGCTGCAAGCGATGCTCCGAGCTTTCCGACGCGCGTCTGTGTACCACAGCGAATCGCGCAGAGCACGAGCTTGCCACGACAGACATTTCGGGTAACCGACCGCTGCTGATATTTGACGGATGCGCAGGGCTGCATGGCAAAAACGCGGTGACCTACGGCCAGTGCAAGAGGTGTACGACGGAAAAAATCTGTGCAGCCGGCACATACCTCGCGACGTGCCCGGAGAAGGCCGGAGACCAGTCGGATGCGGTGTGTCCCGCGTGCGTGCCGAGGGACGGCATGCCGCTCGCGAAGTCGTCAATTTACGTTGACGAGGTGGGTGTTGACCGCACGGCGTACTGCCAGGTGTTCGCGTGTGCCGCAGAAGAAGGGGACACATTCACGGGCGTGCGCGTCGACGGTGCTGTGTGCAACAGGGCCTGTGCGCCCCAAGCATGCCTACACAGCGAAACACCGGTAAGTTGCTCGCTCCCGCCGCCGCGTCCGCCCGCCCCGCGCCGCACGCGTTTCGATGTCCACCGCGCTGACGAGCTGTCGCGAGACAGGTGTCTTGTCTACTGCCGCACGACGGACGCTGTGTGCCGGCGTATCCAGCGGACTTGCAGGGAGCGGCGGACGCGGGCTACACGCGGAGGGACGTTGTTCCTATATGGGCCAACATGCTTGAGAGCGTAGACGAAATATACGCAGAGCATCGGTTCGCGAGCTTCGAAAACGTGCTTGTCGACCTGTCTGAGATGCCAGAGCATCTACACCAGTGCGTCTGGAACGCCATCCATGTGACTGACAACAGTATGAACCCCGGAGGCGCGTCGGCCGGCTACTATCGAGATAGCGAGACGTTGAGCGGGCACGTGCTTCGTGAAACCGGGAGCAAGATATGCACGCCCATTTTCACACTCGACGACCGAAAAATGCCGCCGCGCTCCGGCGTGTGGCGCAAGAACGCGTCGTTGGAGTATCCGCTGCTGCCTCTGCAGAACACGGTGAGCGTGGTATGGGTGTGTGCGCGCGTGCGGAGGCGGGCGTGCGTGCGCGGGCGTGTGCGCGAGCGGCGTTGTGACCGCTACCGACACACAGGTGGCATTTGATAGCATATTTCCCCGCCGGGTGTTGTTGAACACGTCGGCGAGCGTGATGAAGTACTGGCGCGACGGCGAAGGGTTTGACGGATCTGGACATATTAAGTACTTCGATGCTATCGATAAAATCGAGCCGCCTGCGCGGATCCCTAGCCCGGGCGACTTATTTTTGAACGTCAACCTCAGACAGTCGCATGAGGCAATACTCCGCGTTTTCGTGCCGACGGACAGAATAATCTCATCCTGGGTGCCGTGTTGGCGTTTCGGATTTGCGGTTAAGGAGAGTACACGCGGCATAAACTATGATGTCCCAATTGAAGTGGGTGTATACAAGTCAATCGGTCAACATTACGAGATACATGATCAATTTGAACTGGTTTCAATGTTAATTGACATACCATCTGATGTTCAAATCACTCCAGGTGATATATCATCGGCGACTACTTCGCATAATTACACCGGTATTACGAACGACGTGGTATTCCATGACATTGTCAAGTTCTCAGTTTTTACAACTGAACTTATGACGACTAACATCAAAACAACTTGGTGGTCTGATCTACAATGGAGAGATAAATATACCAAGGTCATCGGAGCTCGTTGTGGTGATGTTGGAAGTCTATATTATTCTGATATAGTTGTTGAGACTCGTCTAACATTCGAAGCATGTGAAGAAAAAGTGGATGAATGGATGAACGGAGAGCATGGTGTTGGAAATTCCGTAGTATACAGAGGAGGAACTAACGGATTGATGGAAACCCATGGCAACAACACCGAAGGGAGCACATACTCAAATAGAGAAATACACGTAGCCCCTCCCGGTGCAGTAGTAAAAAAAATTTTCAGATGCTATCTACAATTGAAATATGCAGAAAACATGCAGTCGTGTAATAATTGGATATATGAAGAAGGTACTGTTACATGGTTTAGAAATCGTGAAGGTGATGTATTTGATACACACTCGGACAACTGGGGCAATAGTGATGCGACATTGGTATCAAAGAATCAAGTGTCTCGATTAGTCGTATTCAGGCCACGACGTTTTACTGATTTCTTCGACGATCTTACATCATCAGAGAAATGGCATTATGTTACCCCTCGTTACACTGGTAGTGAATTTGACTGTGAAATGTCGTGTAAATACGAAAAGAATTGTGATGTATATGCATATACAAATGCAATACAAAGCAGTATAGGGAAATGTTTTATATTGCTTCATATGGATGGTTCTACATGGCGTAACGATATTCGCGAAAAATCAAATGCTGTCGTTGGTAAGCTGTCAGATATGATAACCAATCCTGGTATATACAATTGTAAACAAATTGAAACAATGCCTCTAGTATTCGTACTTGGAGTCACTGACAGATTCAAAGCGAAAAACGACGACGTCGTCATGATTGGAACTGAATTCACATTGGCAGACGATCAAGTCGTCGTGAATATGAATGCCAATACGGATCGCTGTCTTGCATACTACGCCAATGAAAAAAAAATATATTGTGTAGAATATACAAAACAAACGAGTGGTATACAGTCCTATATGACAAATATTGAAGTCTATGTAGAATCAAGCAACAGTGATATCATATCGTTCGCTGTCAGCAACAATAACTATGAAGTAGACATGATCACTTTACTCTGTTACGGAATCGTTACGCTCGAGCCTGAGGAAGGTGAAAATGAAAATGTAATTTTGGTCGAATCATACACGTTAAAGCGTTTAAACTTTGATGGTGATGCAGTCGCAGATCCAAACATCGAAACACTCCGAACACAGGAAACGAATTTGATGAGAATTGCCGCGTCAGAGACAGGAATAGTGGGATTGAGATTAGAAAAAAACAGCGTGAAACTCATAGATTACTCATATTCAATGCAAGAGGAACGCGCAGAAACGACATTAATGTTTTCAGAAAATACAGCAACCGTTCTGCATATAGAGCCTGCTGTATCACGACTGTTCAGTGCAGTCAGTGCACACCATGCCAGTGGGCGGGTGCTCGTATTATGTCACGTGAAATCAGATGATGACTACAGCATACGTGTATATGTTGTTGACAGTTTAATCACGAGTTTGACAGAAACAGGAAGAAAATTGATAGGACAGGAAACTATAGACGAAGGTATTGTCCGCAGAAGATTGAGCCATACAAAGGTATATCCACCTAGTTTTTATCTCCCACTGCCTACACTCTTGGCTTCGACGACTGCAACACGCATGCGTTCGCGCGAATGTTCAGACGTTGACACTGACAATGCATCGTATCACCAGGTGATATGTGTGTCGACATCGTGGACGGACGCGGGCAGTGTGGTAGTCGGATTCAGCGGTGTCGTATACCGTGTCAATGTCAGTCCTAGTGGTATCACGGTCGTCAAAGTCGAAAAAGGCTTCCTGCAGAATACACACTTCGCGCGATCTCATGCGGCGTACATCCAGATTCCATACGTACCACTTCATGCATCCGATGTTGACACTGTGAGTATGCAATCAAATTCGGTCCGCACGTGCGCGATTCTCAGTGGCTTCGTCAAGGTGAAGGTCGGACAATCTCGAAATGGATACATTGCCCTGAGGGGACGATACGATTTAGTCGGGTATACACGATCACCATACGTATACGAAGCTCCAGGAAAGCAGGGCGCGTCCAAGAGTCAGTATACCACAACAAGTGAGGCATACACGGCACAGTCGTCTATTGTTTCTTCGGATTTTAACTTAATTCACAGAGATACAGGAAATATATATACGCATGTGTGCGTTCGACTAGATATAAATAATGGTTGTCACATGACAATCAATACACCAGGAGATTCGTATGTGCGTATACAGATGTCCGGTCAGCCGTCGTATTTCAAACGAATTATCGCACATGACAGGGGATGTATTTCCATATTCAAAGGTGTGCCAGCTTCAATTGCGTATATATACGGCAAATTAGACGACACGTCGCATGTAAATATCAATGAAGATCGATCAAATCCATTGACATCGTATGTAGGACAAATAGATCTATGCAATGGTGCAGAGATCGTTACATTGAAGACATACACTAATGGAGTACCTGACATGATCAACAAGAATGGATTACGACACATTGGAGACGCAGCGGCGTTGGGACTTCCTCTGACGCGTCTAGACAACGCGTGGAGATACGTCCACATGTATCTCAGTTTTTATGATATTATAAACAACGCCAGCGCCATGCCTGTGGCGATTAGCGTGCAGATTATCCGCCGCACGGAGGCAGACAGCGCGGACGGTGATGTGACAATTGAACTCGACAAGCAACGAACCGTCGCGATAGACGCATTGACGCTACTGCCCGTGCTCTCGATGGGGGTGCTCATCACAGAGTGTGAGAGACAACACGGGCTCGGGCCCTTGTGTGGTGACGGCGCGCGTTCGGACGGTGAGGACTGTGACGACGGAGGAGACACGAGCAACGACGGCTGTAGCAGCGAGTGCATTGTTGAGGAGGGGTGGCTCTGCAGCGATGCTTTATGCGGCTTGTCGCGGTGCAGCAGTGTGTGCGGGGACGGTGTTGTGGTGTCTGGCGAGGTATGTGACGACGAAAATACCGAAGACGGTGACGGGTGTTCTGCTATATGCACGTTGGAATGTGGGTACACGTTGGACGCTTCTCGTAAACCCATCGCGGGATGTGGTAACGGAGTACAGTCGCCAGGCGAGCATTGTGACGACAGTAATACGGTGAGTGGTGACGGATGTGACGCAAATTGTAATATCGAAAACAGATACTACTGTGACGCAGTTGAATGTCAAAAGAGTATGTGCAATGGAAAATGTGGAGACGGTGTGCTACAAAGTGACCAAAACGAGACATGCGACGACAGCAATGCCGTGGGCGGCGACGGATGCTCGGCTGATTGCACTGTCGAGTGCGGATTCGAGTGCAACGAAACGAACACCACCACTTACTGCTATGCAATGTGCGGAGACGGGGTCCGGACAGATTCCGAAGCGTGTGACGATGGCAACACAGTGAACGGTGACGGCTGCGACAGTATATGTAACCGCGAAGATGACTGGCAGTGTCGGACGGACGCGTGTGCGCAGAGCGTCTGTGGACAATGCGGAGACGGTCTCCCGAGCTTGAACGAAGCGTGTGACGACAACAACACACAGAGCGGAGACGGCTGTTCCGATACCTGCATGATCGAGTGTGGGTATAGATGTACATTGGGATTTTGTAGTGTTAGGTGTGGCGATGGTGTTGTGCATGCAGATGAAGGGTGTGACGATGGAAACCTACATGACGGCGACGGTTGTTCCAAAGACTGCACGGTGGAAACTGCATGGGCGTGTCTATCAGAGTTAGCCCCTTCGTGTTCATCGAGTGTATGCACCACGTGTGGGGATGGTATTGTGACAGAAGACGAGGAATGTGACGATGGCGGCGCACTCGACGGCTGTTCTTCCACGTGTACTGTAGAGTGTGGATTCAACTGTCCAGGTAAAACCAGGTGCTACTTCGACTGTGGTGACGGGATAATACACAGCGAATCGGAACAGTGTGACGATGGCAACGTAGATGATGGCGACGGCTGCGACAGTTTATGTAGAGAAGAAACCGGACACGGATGGCGTAAAATTCAAACACCGTGTGGGATGACAACATATCATGGGTATTGCGGGGATGGAAGTATAGACGACAACTCGGGCGAAACATGCGACGATGGAAATATAATTAACGGTGACGGATGCTCTGATGCATGTATTATCGAATGTGGATATTATTGCGAGACGGGCGTCACTGTCGCATCGCATTGTACACACCGGTGTGGAGACGGGATACTCCACGAAGACACCGAAGAATGCGACCACGGAGAGGATAGTGTGTGTTGTGACATCGCGTGTCGAATTCAAAGTGGATGCGAACACAAGTCGTCTGGCAATACAAACCAACCGAATTGTCCGTCGGGTGTATCCGGTGCAATATGCGGGGACGGTTTTCTTGTAGACAACGAAACATGTGAAGATGGTGACTCTGCTTCCAATGATGGTTGTTCTGACAAATGCACCGTAGAGGATGGATATGTATGTACAGGCATTCTGGGTGAAATGAAATGTGCAAATGAGTGTGGGAATGGGGTCAAAGGAGGAAATAAAGTGTGTGACGACGGTAATACAGATAATGATGACGGTTGCAGCTATACATGCACTCTTGAGTGTGGATTTTACGAGAACCCCGACGCAGGACATACTCCAACCCAATATTACCATATATGTGGCGACGGTATCCGCGCTGTTTCTGAAGAATGCGACGACGGTAATATATCAAATGGGGATGGCTGTGACTCTGGGTGTAAACTTGAATGTGGCGACGGAATTCGCTGTACGGATGGTGTAAAGCCCATACCGTGTGCTGGACGTGAGTGTGATATCAGCACGTGTTTCAATGGTAATAGTATTCAAGTACAAGATGCTTTTACAAATGATAATGTAAAAGCCATTTTGAATGCAGAAACGTTATCTACAACCGCACTACGATTAGATGCACTTCAAGCCAATTATGATACACTGAACAAAATATTGATACCAGCCACCAATGAGTACGGTCGGTATACCCCGGGACTTATTAATTATTTGATAGCCATTGATTCCGTGGTGAAAAATCTTTTGGGTGACACGTTATCTGCAATTGCAGCTGAAGAAGAAAGAAACCAACCCGGTTCTCCTTTCGCAATACGACGCCTCATGTCCGTTGATACACGCAACGCCAGTGTCAGAGACATGCCGCCGCCCAAAGTACCCAGTGCCACCAACGCCGGCGGCGCGCACGCCCGCGCCCGGCGCCTGCTGCAGACCGACACGGCCAGCGTGGTTGCCGCGCCGCGGTTCCAGTACCAGTCGCTGGTGTACGTGCCGACGACCGAGGAGCTCGCAGAGCTGCATCTAGAGACGGTGTTGCACGGCCACAACGAGCAAGACTGGGAGCGCCTGCACGTGACGGTGGCGCTGGAGTGGGCGCTCCCACAGTCGTGTGCGTGGGCCGTGAGCGTGCAGCACGTAGACGAGACGACTGTCACTTACAGCAAAAAAAGCGCACTGCACCGTCTGGGGTGCGCGATTGTGGCCGACAACGACACGTACGCCGTGTGCCACCTCGAGGTTTGTTCGTACGCTTTGACGCCCTCGCGCGCGCGCTGCTGTGCTGCTGCGTGCTGCGCGCTGCGCTGCGCTGCTTGCGTGCTACTGCGGGTCTGAGAAGCTGCGCGCGGCGCAGATTCCGACGGCGCTCGCCAGGCCGCCGATGCGCGCGGTGATGCTTACCGCGGTGCAAATGACGGCCGAGGCGGCGGCGGCAGCTGCGACACCGGCGACGGCAGGGGCTGCAGCGGCGGCGTCCGCGGCAGAGGCGGCCGCGGCGGCTGCGGGGAGCTGTACCGCCCCCGAGCGGCTGTCAGTGGTGTTGGAGCCGTTCACGACTATTTTCAATTGCGCAGCGGACAACGAGTTCTGGGACTATCAGCTGCAACAGTGTGTCCAGTGCAGTCTCGTCGACGATGGCAGCGAGTGTCCAGAGGGGTTCCACATCGAGGGCTGCGACGCATTGATGTATATTGAAGATAACATATGGGCGCTGATGTCCAATGAGGAAAATAACATGTGCAAGGCATGTGAGTATGAGCTAAACAAAGACACTGAGAAGTGGTGGGCCGGCGCAGTGTGCACAACAAATTGTCTCCCCAAGCACTTTCGCGGCGACAGCGGTTTGTGCACGGCGTGCGGGGCTGAATTGAGTGCCGGGTACTGCAACGCCAGCCAGAGACCGCAACCATGCGGAGATGGAAGGGACGTGCATTGTGGCGACTGCCCGGCAATCGACAAGAGCGTGTTCGGCAAGTACGAGCAATTTGTGCTTGTACCCGACGAGGACTGCCGGACCGAGTGCAAGCACGACGCGTACCGCCACGCTGTATCGGACCCCGCGATCGAGTTCTTCTGCAAGCCGTGCACGGCGCCGGCGGTCTTCATCGCGCAATACGCGCTGGAGTCGCCGGGCTCGTTCCTGCGGTTCTTGGCATGCGGCAACGACGCCGACACCACGCCCTCTGAGTGCCCCTCCCGCCCGCACAGCATCGTGACGGGCCACGCGCCGGCCGCCAATGCCTCGTGTCTGTACCGGTGCGAGCTCGGCGCGCACCGGGTGCACTTCAACGCGAGCGACCGGCACAACAACGCCAACGCCTCCGAGGTGCTCTGCACGCAGTGCGACGACCTGCGCGACCACAACGGCTCCGTTGTACCGCGCGACATGTACACAGTGACGTCCTTCGAGTGTGCGTTCGAGTGCCACGCGCCGTACCACGCGCACAACGGCTCGTGCTGGCGCTGCGAGAGCGACCGCTGCAACGTCGGCGAGTATCTGCACAACTGCTCGGTGTGTCTCAATTGCACGAGCGCGGGACCGCACTTCACGTTCACCGGGAGCGGCTTGTGGGACGCCACATCGTGTAGCGCCGTATGCGATCCCGGCTTCTGGGACAACTTCGGGGAGTGTTCCGAACACACCGCGCACGCAACCCTCGCGGCGTCGTGCCCCGCGCACACGTACATCCGCAACGGTACTGCTGCGCTCGACACGGCGTGCATGCTCTGCAAGCGCTGCGAGGGCCAGAACCAGACGCGGAACTGCTCGCTCGCACACAACAGCGAGTGCAGCGCGTGCGCAGACATACTCCGGCTCGACGAGTTCGTCGGCACGCGCTGTGCGCAGCGGTGCACGGCCGACCGCCTCCATTTCGGCGACGGCGGGTGCGGGGTGTGCTCGCACGCATGCCCGCCGGGCCAGCACTTCACAGAAGACCGCACAAGTTGCCTGGACTGCAGAAACTGTTCGCGCGCGCTCCCGGCGGGCAATGTCTGGGTGTCGGGGTGTGTGTCAAAACCCTCGACTACCGTAGAGTCCAGCCAGGGTCGGCTCGCGGCGATTTTGATGCCAATTCAGCACTGCACTCGGACGCAATACCTGTTCCAGATCACCAACGGCGCAGTGTGCGTGTCCTGCTTCGATTTCGAGGACCCGACGCGTCCACCCACCTTTCTCAAGACGACGTGGGCGTGGGCTGACGCCGGCGCTACGTGCGCGTGGCAATGCATGCCCGGTCTCACACGCTTCGCGGGTCCGACGCCAGGGAGCATACGCTGTAGCGCCAATGCGGCGGACGCGAGCGCCGCAAATGCGGCAGAGATGGTGGCCGCGGCCGCGGCCGAGACCGTCGGCGACCCCACGGTCTTCGAGACGAACACGCATGTACCCGTACTGGAATCGTTTGGATCGTCTAACATGTACTTGTTTTTCGGAGCAATCGCTGTCGGACTGGTCTTCGTCAGCTGGTGCTTCTGATACGGCCGTGTCTCTGCTTGTGCCTACGCGGCGGCTGCAGCAGCGGTTCTAATAGTACCAGCGGTGACGCCTAACAATGTCAGGCTTCGTGTATACACGACGTCTTGTTGAGGATTTGCGAAAACAAATGTCATTAATATAAGACACATTGATATTAAGTTGGCGGCGATCAAAGGGGCCGTCACATACATCAGAATGTCGTGGTCCGGGTATATGTTCAGCATATCGTAGTTCGGGTGCATGTACGGGGTACGAGCCTCACTACGATGCGCGTGTACAAGCACTATATTATACGTCTCCGAAAACAATACATGAAATACTACAACCGATACGAATGTCAATATCATATATCTACTAACATCCATCGTGTATTTACATGTTTATACGACTCTTATATGATGCGCGCGTGCAATACGTGCGATTGTAATTGCACATTGACACATTCACATGGCATACTATATGAATTTTATTGAATAAATTCGAATACAAAGCGACGTATCACGATGCCTTCATATCGGTCAGTTCTTTTTGAGATCTGCGTCCCACGCGCAATTGAATTCCATTCGATAGTTTCCACTCTTCTTAGATATAGAGACAATCTTGAAGCCCACATGTGAAAAATTCATGCAATTTGTGGATGCCACGTTTACAACAATTTTAACGATTTGGTGATCATTGTGTTGTCTGTTGTGATTCACGACGAACATTTTGGCTCTTTTTACACAACATGAATTGAATTCTTTGAATGTTAGCGTTGCTGTCGTATCAACGACACAATTATGGACAGGCTTATGTATCATAATTTTACAGTCGCCTTTAGCACCTTCTTTCTTAAATGTAATGTCGGCACCAAGGTTATTTGACGATTTTTTTACATTGATTTTGTTCAAGTTTTTGTGTGTAGTATTATCAGTCTTATTCCAATTGTTCCATGCGTTTTTGAACCGTTGTGTGTTCAGTTCAGACTTGACGTTCTCCTTCTTATTGATAGTCACATTCTTAGTTTTAGTTTTTTTGTCTTGATCTGGTTTGATTGTCTCGGATTTACGTTTGTGCTCTGCTGTTGGTTTGATCGACTTGGATTTTTTGGATTTATCACTAAACATCTTCCGAGTCACTTTCAATTTTTTTTTCTCTCTGTATGGAGCGCCTAACGACATTGACATGTTCGACACTTCTTCCGCATTACCATATAAAGTACACGCGCGTTGGATTTTGGTCATAGTAGCTGGAGCACTCATCGGTGTACTCTCATTACCGAACAACATATGTGCTTTATGTTGAAGACTCATAATCTGAACAGTAGGTTTCATTGGTTTACCACACCCGAATAGTTGCATGGCATGGGTGATATCACGAGTATGAGAGGGCATTACATATGCAGACATGTGACGTACAATACCTGTGTCTTAAATATTGAGAGAGCATATATAGCGTGCTCATTGTGACATAGAATATAGTTTCACAATACACTCAATCGATGTTAAATGTGCAACACCGTTTCGGCTTTGTATGTGCCCGCGAGACACACCGTGCACGACCCCCCCTCGCCTTTCGTGTACCCCGCGCCGCATGTCAACGTCGAGGCTACGGTGTGCAAGACACACATAAACACAACCACAGTTCCAATTCCACTTCGTAGTGACATATATTCACACAACGATAATTGTTATATGTATATATAAAATGGATGTGAGAGTATCTTCAGGTTTCCGAGCTCCTGAACTGTATCAAGTAACAGCTGCGACACCGTTGACATCGACTGTCTAACTGTCGATGCTTGTACGTGAAATAACCCCAAGCGCTACAATGTAAATAAACGGATTCTATGTAAATTTATGTCTGTTGGTTTAATTTCGAGCTTGATGCCGCAACGCCCCTCCTGGAGCACGCACCCGCACTCGCAGCCCGTCGTC
>Ga0075446_10000272_pt1 | contig 21192 bp, 37 predicted proteins | sample CoawatmetaG05DNA_FD_71590 | JGI IMG/M metagenome (GOLD analysis project Ga0075446, IMG submission 71590) | Marine microbial communities from the West Antarctic Peninsula - Coastal water metaG058-DNA | ecosystem: Environmental > Aquatic > Marine > Coastal | place: Atlantic Ocean: West Antarctic... | reverse complement strand
ATAGGCGAAAATCACAAACTCATTACAAAGGGAGAATTAAAGATGAATGAATCATACAAATTAAGACTTAATTCTGCTATGGATCATTACAAAATTGATTCCCTAGGAGATTTAAAAGACGAAGATCAAAAACCATTCTTTGCTTATGTAGATGGTTTAACAGAAGGATTAACTGCAGGACAAAAGAAACTACCTGCTGGTTTACAAAAAGCAATTCTTTCTAAACAAGGTGATAAGAAAGACGATTCTAAAGATTCTAAAGATGAAATGCATGATGCAGGTAAGAAAGATAAAAAAGAAATGAAAACTGAGATGATGGCAGGCACAGACATGAATGCTATGAAAAAAGAGATGATGAAAAAAGTAGAAATGATGAACGCAGAAACAGATCCTAAAAAAATGCAAGAGATGAAAAAAGAGATGATGACTGCTATGAAAGATATGCCTGAGATGATGAAAAAAGAAATGATGAAGAAAATGGAAATGGCAATGGCAAGTGAAGAAGTTACAGAAATGAAATCTATGAAGATGAATGCTATGAAAATGCCAATCAGATCAATGAAAAAAACAGAAGATTTAGTAGGCGGTCAGAAAAAATTAGATAAAGATAAAGACGGTGATCTTGACGCTAAAGATTTCGCTGCTTTAAGAAAAACTAAAAGCGAGGCAGTTAAAACTGGCGAAGCTGATTTAGAACCAAAAACTAAAGAACTTAACGCAATGATTAAAGACCCTCATAAGTCAAAAGAAGATGACAATAAAAAAGATATGAATGCTACATACATGAAATCAGATATCAAGGCACCTGTTAAAGACAAAGGTGGCGCTGATATGGCTGTTGTTAAAGACGCACCGACAAAATCTGAAACTCAAAATAAAATTGAAACAGATAAAAAAATGACAGAAGATCATAATTGTCAAAAAGTACATCCTAACGAGTCACATAAAGAATACATGACAAATCAAGTTGCTAAAGAATATACTATGATGGCACAAAAGAAAAACACAATGAAAAGCGAAAATCATGGTAGATACTTGCAAACAAAACCTGGTTCACTAGAAGAAGCAGTTTTGATTGCAAGAGGTCTTATAACAGAAGCTAAAGGTACTGAATATCATATTATGATGACGGACGCTAATTTTTTTAAAGGTAATGATCTTATGAAGGCTATGAAGCAAACTAAAAAAGATGGTAATACTGATAAAGCACTTGATGATTTAGATATGATCGGAGGTGATGACGAAGAAGGTATAACTGTCATTGCTAATAATCCATCAGAAGCAGCAAGAAATGCTGAGAAGGCAATTTTAGATTATAGAAATAAACAAGTTAATAGAGATAGAAATGCTCTTTTTGTTTTTAATGGTTTAGAACTAGAACTGGTTACAAAATTTAAAGATAAAGGTAAATCTTCAGATCCACTAGATGGAGATGGAACACTACCAACTAACTATGATAAAAATATATTTAAAAATGTATTTAAAAAATATAATAGTCAACCTATGTTTAACACATCTAACGGCAAGGGTCCTAGTGATTTACAAAAATTTGTTAAAGACGAAGGACTTGATGACATGGTAATTGATGGAGTAATGTAAGGAATAAAATGACAAGATATTTAAAAACAAAACCTGGTTCAATAGAAGAAGCAGTATTGATATCAAGAGGCCTTATAGAACAAAGATGGCAAATTGAAGGACAGACAAGTTACAAAGGCATAAGTAGTTACGATCAATTTTCTATGGTTATCAATGCAAATAGCGAAAGTGATGCTAAAGATAAGGCAGAAAAGGCGTTAGAAAAAGCAAGAGATAGAAGAAAAATAGGACCAGGTGGCGGCGGTAGACTTGAAGACACAGATATTGAGTCGATAGAAAGAACTAACGACAAATTATCAGAACCAGAAACTTTTACAGGAAACTAATAAGGAATAAAATGACAAGATATACAAAAACATTTGCTGAAGCAATGCAAGAAGTTAGAGAAGGATATAGTGATAAGCAAATTAAAATGGCTTACGGTATTCTGAATGACCCTCGTTATAAGGGTGGTAACTATTCTGGCGCTGTTGCAGCTATTGAAAAACTTGCAAAAGGTTTATCAAAACATCCAGATGTTAGTAATGCATTAAAAAGAGCTAATGAATCTGTAAATGAAGACTATGAAGTTTCTATGGCTATTGGTCAATTAAAAACAATTAACGAATATGCTAGCAAACTTGTTTCAATATTAGAATCAAAAGGTGCTGACTATGATATCGAAGCATGGGTTCAATCTAAAATTACAACTGCTGAAGATTACATGAATAGTGTTGGTCACTATATGGAAAACAATCCAGATGTGGCAAATGAAGCAAAAGAAGAACCTAAAGAAAAAGATTCAGATAAAGTTGCTCTTGCTAAAGAAAAAGATACAGAATCTTTAGAAAAAACAATTCTTCAAATGCAAGGTAAAATGAATCTACTTCAACAAAAATTAGAAAATGAAAAAAACAAAATTGTTAAACCTCAACCAAATAGTGAAACAGGAGAAGTTCCTTTAAGAACAGGATTAGCAAATGCAATATTAGATAAAAAAATTGATAGTAAAGACCTTATTCAAAAGAAGAAAAAGGAAGAAATCAAAGTTGGTGGTAAAACTAAAATAGAGATTAATCCTGATAAAGATATTGGTAACTTCTCTGGTGGTATGAATGTTAATAATGGTAACCTACACTAAGGAGTGATACTTAGTGATAGATTATAAACAATTTTATAGAGAAGTAAAAGGTCAAAAAACTCGTATCTATTGTGACATGGACGGTGTTCTTTGTGACTTTATGGTACAAGCTAAAAAGGCAATAGGTAAAACTTTTACGCAAGAAAACTCAGCTGAACATTGGAAAGTAATTAGTAAAACTCCCAAATTTTGGTCAGATATGCCTTGGATGCCAGGCGGTAAACAGTTATGGAATTATATTAAACAATATAATCCTCATATATTATCTGCATATACAATAGAAGATTCTAATTGTATACCAGGTAAAAAGACTTGGTTAAGACGAAATACTAATGTATCTTCAAGTAACGTAAATTTAGTAAGACGTAAAGACAAACAAAGATTTGCAATGAAAAGTGGTGAAACTAAACAGCCTGCAATACTAATTGATGACTTTCAAAGAAATGTAGATCAATTTAAGGCAGCTGGAGGCATGGGAATAATGCATACAAGTGCTTCAAAAACAATTTCAGAGCTTAAGAGATTAGGTTTTTGATAAATAGTAATGTTAATTAACAAAGAACTTTAAAATTTAAAATACTTATTAATAAGGAGAGATAAAATGGCTATATGGGGAAAAACTAGTAATGCAGAAAGTAGACCTAAAAGTTTACCTATGGATTCAAATAGTAGTTACTCTCGTGAGTTTGTTACTGCAAATAAAAAAGGATGGGTTTTTCAACCTGGTGTAGCTTCGGCGGCAACTGGTAATGATAACACAAGTGCTGATCCAGAAATTTTAATTGCGATTAGAAACTTATCGGTAGAAACGCAATCGGCAAACTTATTATCAATTGATTATACAGCTGGCGCTTACGCTGACGCTGCGGACTTTGATTTGATATTAACTTTTGACGAAGAAATAACGGTTACAAGTGCAGCTGCAACTGCTAACCAAACGATCACAAACAAAGCGTTCATTCTATTATCTGAATTGGGTGCAACTGACATGGTACAAGATAGTACTGTCGCTTGTCAATACAAATCAGGAACAGGAACAAACACATTAACTTTCAGAGGTAGATTAAATACTACTGCTGCAGGTTATTTAGGTTTCACGGATGGATTCATTCACTTAAACGGAACTGCTACTATGCAAGATCCTGAAAGTGAAACAGCATTTGGTGTAAGAGATGAAACAAATGATGATTCAATCATACTAGATGGTTCAGATGGTACAGTTGCGACAATTAATGGTGCAATCACAACAGCAACGACAAGTATAGTAGTTGATACTGTTGGTGGTGATACTATTGTTGCTGGACAAGTAGTTACTGTTAAAAGTGGTGCTGCTTCAATTACAGATGCTTCTGCTGCTACAGGCGTTAGTACAGATCATACACTTACAATTACTGCTGTTGCTTCACAAACTGCGTTTACTGTTAGTGAACCAGTTACGGTTGCAGATAATGTAATATTAAATCTACAATCAAATGCTTCAGAAAAAATCGAAGTTAACTCTGCTTCAGTAACATTGGAAGGTGCCGATGGTGCTACAGATGTTTCTGGTTTAGAAGCATATAGAACTGGTTTTGGCGTTGATACACAAATTGGAAGAGTAATGATATTAGAGGATGACGGTTCTTCTAAAATCATCAATGAAACTGATGGAATAGATGGTTTCTCTGCTGAGGAATTCACTACTGACGCTGCTGGTTTGATTGTGGTAACACAAACAGGTAGTGCTTCAGGAAGTGCTTCAATACTAAACGGAGTTACTACTTTATAATTTTAGTTAGAAATAACTATTATAAATAATCGTATAGGGTTCGCAAGGATCCTATACAATTGATCCCTTACGAGATAACATCAATGTATGGGCTAAAATTCCCCGAATACATAAGGGGTATTAACAAATGGAGAAAAACAAATGGCTGACAAAAAAATAACGGCATTAACTTCATTAGGAACAGCTACAGCGAGAGAAGATTTAATTCACGTTGTTGATGATCCTTCTGGAACGCCGATTAACAAAAAAGTAACTATCGCTGAAATGGCAGACGCTCTAAGCGTACCTGTTGCCAATGGTAACGCTGCATTAACAATGACTGCTGTTTTACATGGCGGAAGAATAGTTATGCAAGGAAATGTTGCTGCTGACAGAATAATTACATTACCTGTACCAACGGCTGGATTAACATTTAGAGTTGTATCTAGTGGCTTAACTGCTGCAGATGGACATGATGTTCAATTTCAAATCGCTGGTGGAAGTGCTTTCTTCCAAGGTGGTTTAACTTTTCACGATACGATTACTTCAGACACTAACGGTCAGAAAGCACTTGGTGTTTTCCCGACTGCAACTGAAGATGATTTCTTAAACGTTCACGTACCTGTGGATTATGACTTAACTTTTGTTGGTGTATCTTCTACAAGATACCTTGCAACAGGTTACGTTACATCTGCTGCGATACCTACATTCCATACAGCTGCTGATTAATCAGTAATTGTTAGGAGTTTAGTAAACTTATATGGGGGGGATTCGTCCCCTCCATTAATTAAATAATGGAGAAGAAATGACTATATCAAAAGATCAATTAGTAAAAAGAAAAGAAGGCATCAAAAAAGACTTTGATACACTTCTTAAACAGATTGAAGTAAAAGAATTAGAAGTTAAAAGCATGAAGAATAATTTAAATGCTTTAGCTGGGGCAAGTCAACAAGTTGATTTGTTTCTAAAACAAATTGAAGAAGAAGGTAATAAGATGTCACCAGAAAAAGAACAGGCATTAAATATCGCAACTTCTTAAGGAGAAACTATGGCAGATAAAATAAAATATGGTGCAGGTGGAGTTCCTTACGTTAGTAAGAAACAATCTAATGTGCTGTCAGAAATATTAACAGAAAACCCTAATGTTATAGATGTATCTGTTGAAATAGATGACGATACAGTAGATGAAGCCGTAACTAAAAAGACAAAAAAAAAGGTAATAAAAAATGAAAAGTTTTAAACAATTTGATGAGAGCCACACTGGTGTGCTTAATTCAGCAGAAGATGATAATTTACATCTCGTTAATGTACAAGACGAAAGAGTGTTACAAAGATTAAATGCATATGCTGGTGCGATTGCACAACAAGAATATATGCAACCTGACGCTGCTATGAAACAACTTAATAATAAGTTAAACATAGTAGGATTAAATTTTGTTGAACCTAAAATTACTGGCGATAAAGGAAATGCTAAAGTTGAAGTTACTAGACACGGTGGAAGATACGGCAAGACTTCTGATAACTCAAACGGCCCTATGTCAAAAGGTAAAGAAATTGAAAACGGTGATGGAATCTCTCATCAAAAAGATGGTGGATTAAAGATTGAATTCAATTGGGAAAAACAAGAAAACAATCAATACAAAGTTTTTGCTAGTTTAAAATAAAAACACTATTATACTATTATATACATTACTATAACTACAAGTGAATAAATTATGGATGATTTTAAATTATTAACGTTGCAAACGATTGACGTATTTGCTCAAAGGCATTACGATAATCCTGGCGCTGATAAAGAAGAATTTAATGATGATATGAAACGATTTAAATATCTGAAAAGGTTATTTATAAAGTATAATACATCAAAAGAATTCAAGTCAAGACTAATACTAAATCATATAGTAATCTTGGCAAATTTGTTTGGAGTTGATGCTGCAACTACATTGTTATTTTTTAAAATTGACAAATTATATTGGAGTATTTTAAAAACAATTCTCATTTTTTTAAATTATATGCCAGAAGACGAATTGATTGATATAGAAATAGATCAAAGTATAATGGAAGAATTAAAAGGAATATAAATGGGAAGAGTTATAGACGCCTTAATCGCTTATCGATTATTAAAACTATTAGTAACACCTTTCAAAAGAACTAAAGCATATAAACTCGGTATCATTGATGATAAGGGTAAGGTTCTAATTAAATCAAAAGAATTTACAAAATCATTCCCAGCAGGTAAAAGAGATGAAGCAAGGAAATCATATACTTTGTTAATTCGTTTTGTATTTAATCTCAAAAGACTACTATCAAAAGTAGGTATAAGAGGTGCCTTAGGCTCAGCAGCTGCGGCTGCAGTTGCTTTTTTCAAAGAGCAAAATAACTATAATCCAATCATAGAAAAAGAAGTTTATAAGTATATCAAAGAACAAGGTTTTAAGTTTGATATAAATGAAAACTATGGCGAACTTCTATCTGAAGGCAAATATACAGTAAATCGTGATATTTACGATATAGAAGGTGATATAGTCATAAATAGTGGTGAGGTAATTCAATTTAAAGAAGAAACAAATATGATTATGGGATATGATGTTTTCAAATATAAAAACACTTACTTAACGACAGAGGATTTAAATGAACTTTAAAGACGTATTAAATAAGTATCTTAAAAAGCAAGATGTAGATGAAAAATTTACATCAGGTTTTGCTGTTAGATTTTTAGACCCAAGTAATAAAAAAAGATTTGCAGTAGCATATCCTAATAAAAAAGATGCAGACGATAAAGCTGCTCAATTAAAAAGAGATGGGTTAAAAGATATTACAATTACTAAACATGACTTAAATTTTAAAGAAGACTCTCCAGCAAACGCAACTGGCACTGCTGTTGCAGGAACAGGAGATGATTCTTCTACTGTTGTTGTGAAGAAGAAAAAAAGATTACAAGATAAACTAATGAGAAGAATGGGTATCAAAGAAGCAATTGATAGAGCTATTCCTGATTTAGAATATCCTAAAGACGAGATTAGAGAAAGAGCAAATCAATTAAAAGAACTTGCTTCAAAATCAGAAGGTGCTGCTGTACCTAAAGACAAAGATACAAAACAACCTAAAAAGTATGTTGCTGGTCTTTCTGATAAAGAAAAGAAATCACACGATAAACATTTAGAAAAAGGTAGTAAAAAGGCCGATGACGATAAATCTGCCTACAAACAATCACCTGCTGATAAAGTTGCTAAAACTAAACCTTCAAAATTTACAGACAAATTTAAAAAGATGTATGGTGAAGGTAAATTAGATGAAGAAATTAAAGGACTAAGAAACAAAGCAGATAAAACTAAAATGTCTTACTCTATCTTAAAGAAAGTTTATGATAGAGGTATGGCTGCATGGAAAGGCGGTCATAGACCTGGTACTACACCTCAACAATGGGCAATGGCAAGAGTTAATTCTTTTGTAACTAAAAGTCCTGGCACATGGGGTAAGGCAGATAGTGATCTTGCTAAACAGGTAAAAGGTTCTTAGTGTCAAAAACGTATAAATCATTTGTTAAAGAATATGCTATGGGACTTCAAGTTCCTTCTATGGGTTATTTAAAACCTATTGGCTCTTTAACTCCTTTAAGGAAGAAGGAAGATGTTATTCCTGTACCAGCATTAACTAATGCAACCCCATTAAAGAAAAGAGAAACATTTAAAAACAAAATGGGTGTAATGAGAATAGATCAAAAAGGAAAATAAAATGGGACAATTTAACGATAAAATATTAGCAGAATTTCAACCACCTAAGAAATGGAAACTAGGTAGAAATTTATCATACACTACAAGTCATCTTACAGCAGAAGAAGTTAGATCATTACATGGTGTTGGTGTAGCAGTAGTAAGAGACACTAATAAAACTGAAACTATAACAGTACCAACTGGATTTATAACTGATTTAGCATCCACACCAAGAGTACTATGGAATGTAATTGCACCATTTGATGTCGCAAGAGCAGCCATTGTACATGACTTATTATATAAAGCAATAAGAAATTACAGGTATGGAAAAGGTCCAGAAGAAGACAAAGAATTAGTTACAAAGGCGAAGAAGGCTGCTGATAGAGTATTCCTTTTAGCTATGAAAGATGCAGAACCTAAAGTATCAAAATGGAAAATATACTGTGCTTGGAAAGCAGTTGATCTATTTGGTAGATGGTCAATCATACCTAACGAAAGTAATGTATAATGTGGTTCTTTCTAGTTAAATCCGTAGTAGGTGCCATAGTTGGTCAATCTACAAATACTTGGTTCAAAAAAACTAAGATGGGTGCGTGGTTCTATAAAAAGTTAGATACTTGTTATAATTGGGCTGCAGAAAGATACAACATAGATGTATTGACTAAAGAAGAAAAAGAAATTAAAAAGTTTCCTGCTCTAACACAAAAGATAGATAAATTGGAAGAGCAAGTTGCAAAACTTAAAGTTGAAATAGTAAATATAAGGAGGAAAAAATTATGAGTATTTGGAATAAAGGTAAAGACGCTGGGAACCAGTTTTGGGGACAAACTAAAAATGCTGCCAGCCTTGTTGGTAACAAGACATGGACCGTTACAAGGGACTTCCATGTAAACAGTTATAATAAAGGTGTGAGCGGTGCTAAATGGCTCGGTAAAAAAGTCAAGTTCTGGTAAAACAAAGATAAGAAAAGGAGAAAATAATGTTTTTAACAATAGGACTACTTATAGGCTTCGTGCTAGGATGGTATGTCAATGAAAAACTTGAAGATATCGTTGTTGGTATTAAACTATTAAAATTCTGGAAGTAATATTATGTTCGGATCATTGAAAATTGCTATGGTAGCAATACTAATTACTGGTATTGCAGGTGCTGGAATGTATGTGATGAAATTAAGATCAGATAATGCTACCTTAAAAGCAAATCAAATTAAACTAGAGTCTGCTGTTGCAGATCAGAAACAACTTATAGAAAATCAGAAGAAAGATTTTGAAGATATACTAGACGCAAACAATAAGATGAATGTTCTAGTAACAGCTCTTAAAAATGATCTTGATGATTTAGATAAGCGATTCAATAAAAAGAATCGTGATATAGGTAAGCTTGCTATACAGAAACCTAAACCCATAGAGAGAATTATTAATAAAGGAAGTGCTAATGCTACAAGATGTATTGAAATAGCAAGTGGCGCTGAATTAACAGAAAATGAAAAGAATGCTACAAAGAAATCTGAAATCAATCCTGAATGTCCTAGTATTGCTAATCCTAAGTACGTTGCTTACTAATTGTTCAAGTGTTAAGAAGTTAAGTATCTTTAAACAAGAAGTACCAAGAGCAGAACTTAACTTAGATAAACCTACAGCATTACAATTAGAACAAATTAAATGGATTATTATTACTAGTGAGAATGCCGATGAGGTATTTGAGAAGATGAAAGAACAAGGAATTGACCCTGTGCTATTTGGTCTCAACGACAAAGACTTTCAATTAATTGCAAAAAACTTTGCACAAATAAGAAATCAATTAAAGATTACAAATGATTTATTAGATAAATATAAAGAGTATTATGAAACACCTGTGAAAAAAAAACAACAGTAAAGGTTTCATAAATGTCAGAAGATTTAAATAAAATTCATACAAAGATAGCTCTGCTTGAAAAAGACGCCAAGACAGGTGAGCAAATTCATGCAAGACTAGAAATAGCGATAGGCAAACTATCTGATTGTGCTATAAGCATTAAGGCAATGCTGGCCACACAAGAACAGAAACTAACTAGAGCAGAACAAACAGATGATGATATCTTTATCACTTTAGAATCTCGTAGAAAAGAATGGGATAATGATCTTAAAGAACTTCACTCCAGAATAAGTAGCAATAGTAGAGAGTTAAGAGAACATCAAATACAATCGGAGAATACAATGTTAAATGAACTTCGGTCTATGAAATCACAACTATCCGAAAGAGTTGGTATATTAGAGAAGTGGAGATGGATAATCATTGGTGGCTCTATTATTATTGGATTAATGATGTCAAATCCTAGTGGAAATATATGGGATATGTTTAGTTAATTGCTTGACTTTTTCATGTTTATTTGATATAATCAATATATGTCAAGTTATATAGATACCAAATATCTAAATTTATTATCTACAAGACTTCCGAAGTTTAAAAGAAAAGCAGAATACTTATTTAATTTTAGGTGTCCGCATTGTGGTGATTCTCAGAAATCACAATCAAAAGCTAGAGGTTTTGTTTATAAGAAAAAAAATGATATGTTCTTTAAATGCCATAACTGTGGTATGGGACAATCATTAGGTAATCTAATTAAATTTATTGATCCTAATCTATACAAAGAATATATATTTGAAAGATTTAAAGATGGTAAACCTACAAAAGATAAAATTGAATTTGACTTTACACCATCAAAAGAATTAAAAACAAGAACTGCTGATGAGAAGTTATTAAATGAATTAGAATCATTTGATAAATTAGTACAGACACACCCAGCAAAGCAATTTGTATTTAAAAGACTTATACCTAAAGAACATTGGAATAAGTTTTTCTTCTGTCCTAAATTTTATGAATGGACTAATACTATTGTACCTAATAAATTTACAGATTTAAGACAAGATCACCCTAGAGTTGTAATACCTTTCTATGATAGAGCAGGTAAATTCTTTGCGTTTCAAGGTAGAGCATTTGGTAAAGAACAACCAAAATATATTACAATTAAGTTTGATGAAACTAAAGAGAAGATATATGGTCTTGATAGATTAGACTTAAACAAACCTGTTATGATAACAGAAGGTCCTATTGATAGTTTATTTTTAGATAATGCTATTGCCCTTGCTGGTGCTGACGCTAATGTAAAAATACAACCTCAACAATGTACTATGATATTTGATAACGAACCTCGTAATAAAGAAATTGTAAAAAGAATGATAAGTGCTATAAACAAAAATTTTAATGTCGCAGTATGGCCAAAATCGTTGAAATACAAAGATATTAATGATATAATAATTGCTGGTAAAACATCAGCTGAAGTACAAACTCTTATAAGTAATAATACTCATTGCGGACTAACAGCACTTCAAAACATCAATAACTGGAAAAGGATCTAATGAAAACTAGCGAGATTAACGTACTTAAGCGAAATGGTCGTGGTAAAGAACTTCTTAATATTGACAAGATTCATTCCATGGTTGGTTATGCAACCGAAGGTATTACAGGAGTTAGTGCCTCTCATGTTGAGATGAATAGTGGTATACAATTTGCAGATGGAATGAGTACAGACGACATACAACAAATTTTAATCAAGTCTGCTAATGATCTAATTAGTTTAGAACACCCTAACTATCAATATGTTGCAGCTAGACTATTGTTATTTTCCCTTCGTAAAAAATTATATCGTAGATTATGGGAGCATCCAAAATTCATAGATCAAATTAAAAATTGTATTACACAAGGCGTTTACGATAAAGATATATTAACACATTATACTGAATCTGAAATTGATAGAATGGGAATGTGGATTAACCATGAACAAGATTACAAATTTACCTATGCAGGATTAAGACAAGTAATGGATAAGTATCTAGTACAAGATAGAAGTAGTGGTGAGATTTTTGAAACACCACAATTTATGTATATGATGATTTCAGCTACACTATTTGCTCAATATCCAAAAGAAACTAGATTAGAATTTGTTAGAAAATATTATGAAGCAATTAGTAAATTTAAAATTAATATTCCTACTCCCGTTATGGCAGGTGTTAGAACACCTATTAGACAATTTGCAAGTTGTGTTTTAGTTGATACTGATGATACACTACCAAGTATCTTTTCAAGTGATATGGCAATTGGTAGATATGTCGCTCAAAGAGCAGGTATAGGTATCAACGCAGGTAGAATTAGAGGTATCAATAGTAGAATTAGAGGTGGTGAAGTACAACACACAGGTGTTATTCCTTTTCTTAAAAAGTTTGAAGCAACTGTTAGATGTTGCACACAAAATGGTGTAAGAGGTGGTAGTGCAACTGTACATTTTCCTATTTGGCATCAAGAGATAGCAGACATACTTGTATTAAAAAATAATAAAGGTACAGAAGATAATAGAGTAAGAAAATTAGATTACTCAATACAGATTTCTAAATTGTTTTATGAAAGATTTATTAAGAATGAAGATATAACTTTATTTTCTCCTAATAATGTACCAGGCTTATATGAAGCATTTGGTTTACCTGAATTTGATGAACTGTATCTTAAATACGAAGCAGATAAATCTATATCTAAAAAAACAGTAGGTGCTCAAGAATTATTTATGGACTTACTAAAAGAAAGAGCAGAAACTGGTCGTATCTACATTATGAATATAGATCACTGTAATACACATAGCTCTTTTAAAGACAAAATTTATATGTCTAATCTATGTCAAGAGATTACACTACCTACAAAACCTTTACAACATATTGATGATAAAGATGGCGAGGTTGCTTTATGTATTCTTTCTGCTATCAACTTAGGTCTATTAACTGATATGGATGAATTAGAGGACTTATGTGATTTATCAGTGAGAGCACTAGATGAAATTATAGACTATCAAGAATATCCTGTTGAAGCTGCTAAGATATCTACACAGGCAAGAAGATCATTAGGTATAGGATATATAGGTCTTGCTCATTATCTTGCAAAAAATCAAGTAAGTTATGAAAGTAAATCAGCATTAAAAATTGTAGATAAAGTAACTGAAGCATTTCAATTCTTTCTATTAAAAGCAAGTAATAATCTTGCAAGAGAAAAAACTAAATGTACATGGTTTGAAAAGACTAAATATTCAGATGGTATCTTACCTATTGATACCTATAAAAAAGACGTAGATGATATCGTAAATAGAAAATACACTTACGATTGGGAACGTTTAAGAAAAGAAATTAAAGAACACGGATTAAGACACTCAACATTATCGGCACAAATGCCAAGTGAGTCTTCATCTGTTGTATCTAACGCAACTAATGGTGTCGAACCACCAAGAGATTACTTATCAGTTAAAAAGTCTAAAAAAGGTCCACTAAAACAAATAGTACCTGAATACAATAAACTTAAAAATTTTTATACATTATTATGGGATATGAAAAGTAACGAAGGATATATTAATATCATTTCTGTTATGCAAAAGTATTTCGATCAAGCAATCAGTGGTAACTGGAGTTACAATCCAGAAAACTACAAAGATGGCGAGGTGCCTCTATCGGTAATGGCACAAGATTTATTGACAACATATAAACTAGGATGGAAAACAGCTTATTATCAAAATACATATGACGCAAAATCTGAAGTAGATGAGCCTGTACACCCAGTTGGTTGGCACGATGGTGTGGAAGAAGCACCGAAGGAAATAAAAAAAGATGAAGAAGATTGCGAAGCCTGTACCATATAAGGACTTCTTAGAAGAAACGAATAAAAGACAAAAAGAACTAGATGAATCAATGAAAGAAGCATTTAGACAAAGAGATGAAAGACTAAATAAGCAAAGACAAACTGAATCAGAAAAAATGCAAGAGGAGTTAGAACCATTACCAATGTGTCCTATGTCAAACGAATGAAAACATTTAATACAAAAAAAGTAGATTGGATGAAACAACCCATGTTCTTTGGTGAAGAGCCAAATGTGCAAAGGTTTGATCAACAAAAATATCCTATATTTGAAAAATTAAATCAACAACAGTTAGGTTTCTTCTGGAGACCTGAAGAGGTTTCTTTACAGAAAGATAGAAACGATTATCAATCTCTAAGTGAAGAACAAAAACATATCTTTACATCTAATTTAAAGTATCAAACACTATTAGATAGTGTACAAGGTCGTGGCCCATGTTTAGCATTTTTACCTTATTGCAGTTTACCTGAACTAGAGTCTATGTTAGTTGCATGGGACTTCAGTGAAACAATACACAGTAGATCATACACTTACATAATGAAGAATGTATATTCAGACCCTACTGAAGTATTAGATACTATCATTGATACACCAGAAATCATGGCAAGAGCAAAAACGGTTACGGATGCTTATGATAAGTTTATAAAATATGCTAGTCTTTATTACCTAACAGGTAAAGGTGATATGAAAGAACTTAAAAGACTTCTATACCTTACAATCATTAATGTGAACATACTCGAAGGTATAAGATTCTATGTATCATTTGCTTGTTCATTTGCGTTTGGTGAACTTAAACTTATGGAAGGTAGTGCTAAAATCATATCTCTAATTGCAAGAGATGAGAATTTACATTTAGCTGTATCTCAAAATATGATTAACAACTATCGTAAAAAAGAAGGCGATAAGGAGATGTTAAAGATTATCAAAGATAACGAACAAGAAGTTTATAAGATGTATGATGAAGCAGTCCAACAAGAGAAAAATTGGGCAACATATCTATTCAAACAAGGTTCAATGATTGGTTTAAATGATAAACTATTAAATCAATATGTTGAGTTTATGGCAAATAAAAGATTAAGATCGATAGGATTACAGGCTCAATATGATCAACCAGCATCCAATAATCCATTACCTTGGACACAACACTGGTTAAATAGTCGTGGTTTACAGAATGCCCCACAAGAAACTGAAATTGAAAGTTATGTGGTTGGCGGTATCAAACAAGATGTAGAAAAAGACAGCTTTAAAGGATTCAAACTATGATAACAAAAACAATAAAATGCGAAACTTGTGCTGCTGAGTATGAAATTAAATACGATCTTTCTGAAGACGATTTTAAAAATTTGTTTTGTTCATTTTGTGGTAATCAATTTGAAGATAAAGAAGAAGAATTTGAAGCAGTAGAAGATCGTTATGAAGATTGGAATTAATGACATGGGTATACAAAGATAACGTAGTTGAAGAACTACCTAAAGATTGTGAAGCATTTGTATATTTAATAACAAATACATCTAATGGCATGATGTATGTAGGTAAGAAGTTATCTAAATTCAAAACTACTAAACAACCACTCAAAGGTAGAAAGAATAAGAGAAGAGGCACAAAAGAAAGTGACTGGAAGACCTATTGGGGATCATCAGAAAAATTAAATGCCGACATAGAGAAGCTTGGTAAAGATCAATTTACTAGACAGATACTATATTATTGTGCTAGTAGAGGTGTAGCAAGTTACCTAGAAGCAAAAGAACAGTTTGAAAGAAAAGTACTTGAAGTTGACAACTATTATAATGGCATCATAAATGTTCGTATCGGAGGTTCTAAAATTTTAAAAGAATCTTTGAAAAAGATGTTGAAAATTTAATTTGTCTAAATAGAATTATATAAATCAAAAGAAACATAATTGAATAATCATGGCCATGCCGATAAGAAAATTTATAGTTAGATTAAGAATGTGGTACGCTGATATTCGTGGACATCATGGTAAACGTTGGAATTACGAACCTGGAAATTACTATTTTGGTCGTAATAAGAACAAAACAAGAACATAATCATTAAAACCCCCCATTTTACTTACTTTTTAACGCTTGACTTTGTGCCGAAACTATGTTATAATATACCTATATTATGACAAAACAAAACAATAAAACCTTTAACGTATGTTACCTAAGAGAGTATCAAGACCCCGATCACAGATTTGAATTATTTTATTCATATGAAACAGTTTACAGAAATGTACCTGCTAAATTCAAATCTAAATTCACAAAAAAATTACTAAATAAAATTCATCATTTATGTGATACAAACTTTCAAGAAGGTTGTGTTAATTTTGCGAAGAATACAAAAATCTCAATTATTCAAGAAGATCAGTATTATCAAACATTTGCAGATGTATTTGGTGAAACAGCCAAAGGTGACAATCAGATGTTTAATGATTATGGTCAAAAATTTGATAGATATTCTTTCAGAAAAGATTTCAATCAAAAGTTGACTAAAAAATGGGTGCCAAATAAAGAAGAAAATAAGTCATATTATGCCGATTAAGTGCTTGACTTTGTGCCGAAACTATGTTACAATATACTATAAACTAAAAACAGAAAGATATACATTATGGAAATAAACAAGAAAATTATCTTTGATCAATTTAATAAATTGAAATCAAATCTAGAAAAGGCTAAATACCTAATCAACTTAAAAACCAAAAAACAAGAAAGTTCTCACTTGTTTAGAGGTATCAAAATTAAATTAAAACAATTTGATAATCTAATTAGAGAATATCAAAGTGTTGTACCTTTTGGTAAAATGCATAAAGAAATTGCTGATGCTAAAGCTGCTGAAAAATTAAAAGAAAAAACTGAAAAATCAGGTAAAAGTCAATTTAAAGAGTTGCCAAATAAATAATGAAAAAATTTATTACAACAATACTAATACTTAACTCAATTATATGGTTTGGATTATCAAGTGTCGCCAAGGCAGACACAAAAATTCAAGCAATTATAGGTCATGTCATTACACAGAAAATTCAAGGTAATGATATGGATCATAGTCAAGTATTAGATGATGAATTAAAAATGAAATTACATCAACTTACGATTGAAATGACAAGTGTAGTGTTAAAAAATATGCCAAATATATTAGACACTATATCAGCACAATTAAGATTAGAAGCTGATAAACATTACAAGTGTTCAATTCAAGATAAAAACTATAAAAACAAGGATTGTATATAATATAAATGTTGATAGACTTGACTTTATCTTTATTTTATGTTATAATAATAATATTACTACCAGTTTTTTTACTATGGATATCAAATGACTAAAAAATACAAACTACCTCAAACAGCAGTACTTCAAAAAGTAAGACTATCTTATAGAAAATTTTTAATTAAGATAGGTATCAACCCCGACAAAAAAAATCACAAATTTCAAGTATCTACACCTTGGTATGAACGGGGCGTTAAAAAATCTGCCCCTTTAGCTCATTCGGTAGAGCAGCTGATTTGTAATCAGCAGGTGGTCTGTTCGAATCGGACAAGGGGCACCACAGAATCTGAGACACAACCTGGCACAAAACCTGTTAACAACTGGCGTTTGAAAGAATCAAAGAAATTTACAATTGCACCTGCATATAACAAAGGTGCTTATCAAGTTATTACGCCTAGTAACATTAAGGACATAGGAAGATGAAAAAATTATTATTAATATTATCTTTTTTATTATTTGCTAATTGTGCAAGTCAAAAAACAAAATCTCACATGGCCGTTGGAATTGGTGCAGCTGGGGGATACGGTACTTGTAGGGCTTTATTAGAATCAGGATCAGCAATTTCAGCAGCTTGTGCTGTAGTTGGTGCAATTTATGGTACAAGTTTATTTTATAATGATGATATGAACGTACACAAGGTAGTATTTGTAGATGCTTTAAATACAAACCCAGGTAAAAGATCTCACACATCATGGGGAAGTAATTCATCTGGTAATTGGGGATCAATTACAGTTAACAGAAGTTATCTAGTTAAGGGTGTTAAATGTAGTGAATACGAATCAGTTATCAGTATTGAGAGAAGTTGGCCTATGTATAGTATAACAAGAGAAAATGAGTTTGGAGTTGCTTGTCAAATGCCAGACGGAAGATGGTATATACAATAATGAAATTTACTCGATTTAAATTTTTTAGTTTAACATTAGTATTAATAACAATTTTAATTCTAACAAATATTGCTAATAGTACAGAACAACCTAAAAAAGAACAAACTAAATCAGAATGGTTAAATGATAACCCTTGTATGATTAAAGTTGTTATCACAAACTTAGAAAAAGACGGAGTTGTAAAAACAACCAAAGAAGAAAAATTAATATGTAGAGATGGTTATGATGGTCCCAATTATTGGGAACTATTTGCTAATTTTTACTATTCAGGAATTACCATGCCACCTTATTGCAGGTCGTATGCTAGGCCAGATCATCCATTTAAAACACCTGGAATGATTTGTTTAGACAAAAAGGGTGTTTGGGAGAAACAATAATGACGAAACTATTAGTAATAATAGCTTGTATTGTTGTCATTACAGTACATTGGAATCAATTTAATGACAAGGTCAATGTGACCAAAATGATGGATAAAACTATCGAAGTAATAAAAGAAGGAAGTAAATAAATATATGATAAAAACAATAATGATCGCTTTACTTGCTTTGACTTTAACGAATTGTGCAAACAATACATATAAAGTTAAAAAAGAAGCGAATACGGAAGGAAGAGTGTTAAACCAAGTACCACAATGGTATGTTGATGCTAAAATAGACAAAGGATTTATCTTCAATAAAGATGCAGATAATTATGTTTATGCAGTAGGTCAAGGTAGAAGCACTGACATACAACTTGCAATCGAGAAAGCTATGATGATCGCAAAGGCTGAACTTGCTGATAAGTTAAGAGGTCAGATGAATAAAAGAACTGATCTTTATATAACAGAAATTGGTTCAGATGGCAATAAAAAGATAGTCTCTAAAATAGAAGAAACTATTGTCAACGTAGTTAAGGCTACAATGATTCAAGGTTATGAAGCTTGGGAAAAAGCAGTTTACGAAACACCAGATGGCGAATATAGAGTATATGTTGGTCTAAAAATGGGTGTTGGGGAAACTAATAAACTTGCTGAGTACATTGCTGCAAATGCTATAACAGCAGTTGATGTAGATCAATTGGCAAAAAATGCTATCCAAAAAGTTATGATTAATGATCTTGCTCCAGTAGGAACAAAATCTAATCCAGATGGTATTAAAACCACAAACTAATAACTATGGCAATAACAATATACAGCAAATCAAACTGTAACTTTTGTGATAAATCAAAGGCCTTATTAAGAGGCCTTGGATTGTCTTATGAAGAAAAAATGTTTGGTAAAGATTTTAATACACCTGAAGAACTATACGAGGCAATAGGCAAACAAGTTAGAACTATGCCACAAATACAAATAGATGATGAACTAATAGGCGGCTATAATCAATTGGTTGAATACTTTATGAATAAAGGTAAAGTTAATTTTAAAGGCGAAAAGATATAAATTGATTAAAACTAAACAATCTCCTTACGTATAAATAGTAATATGAGAAAATTTCAACAGTATATAACTGAAGGTGTCTACGACCCTTCTATATTCAAAGCTTTCTTCTTAGCAGGCGGCCCTGGTTCAGGTAAATCGTTTGTTTCTAAGAGTGCATTATCAGGTATGGGTTTAAAAGTAATCAATAGTGATAGTGCTTTTGAAAGTAGATTAAAAAAAGAAAAGATGTCGGTAGACTTCGCTGCTCATGATGAAAAAGAAATTATCAAAAGAGATAATATAAGATCAAAAGCTAAACAAGTTGCAGGTATGCAGTTAGGTATGGCACTTGAAGGTCGTCTAGGTATAATCATAGACAGTACAGCAAGAAATGTTGAAAAAACAGAAATAGAAGCAAAGAATTTAAGAATAATAGGTTACGATATTCATATGATCTTTGTAAATACTTCTTTAGAAGTTGCATTAGAAAGAAATAGAAACAGAACTAGAAAACTACCAGACGCAATTGTAATTAATAGTCATAAACAAGTACAAAAGAATTTAGGAAGATTGCAAAGAATTTTTGGTCATAGAAATTTCCTTATTGTTGATAACAATAAAGAAGGAGAAGACGTTAATCCAATGGTACATAAAAGAATTAGATCAATGATAGACAGAGCACCTACGTCATATCAAGCAGTAAAATGGATACATAGAGAACTAGATAAGAAAAGAAGAAAATAATAAATGGACAATTCTAACTTAATATTGTTTCCTATTCACAAAATAAGAAAACCTAAAACAGAATTAGCACAGAAACAAACAACAGAACAAGCTCAAAAAATAAAAGAAACTATATTTATTGATCAACTAGTAGAAGAATTTTCTTTAGACTTAATTCATGTATTGCAAGAGAACGCAATTCAAATGAAAAGCAAAGATTTTGTAAAAGATTTATCGGTTGTTATAGAGAGTATCAAAAGTTTATTAAAAAGAGACTTCGGTCAAAAACATCCAATGCAAGGTATTACCGATGCTCTTGCTGAGATAGTTACTTTACCTGATGGTAAAAAAGCTACTGATATGAATTACAATAGAGTATTTGTCAAAAAAACACCAGATAAACCCTTGACATTGAAGTAAAAAAGTGTTATAATATATTATGATTATCGTTGACATAAATCAAATAATGATCTCAAACCTTATGGTTACACTTAGTAGAGATCATATGGAATTAAGTGAAGACTTAGTACGTCACATGATACTAAATAGTCTTAGAGGCCATAATAAGAAGTTTAGAAAACAATACGGCGATATGGTTATTGCTTGTGATAGTGGTAATGTATGGAGAAAACAAGCATTTCCTAATTACAAGGCAGGTAGAAAAGCAAATAGAGAAAAGTCAGAACATGACTGGACAATGATATTTGATATGCTATCTAAAGTTAAAAGAGAAATTAAAGAATTCCTACCTTACAAGGTAGTCGAATTAGAAACAGCTGAGGCAGATGATATCATAGCTGTTCTAACAAGAAAAGTAAAAGAGAAGATACTAATACTAAGTGGTGATAAAGATTTTATACAATTACATAATGCAAGAATAAAACAATACAATCCTGTGCTTAATAAGTTTGTAGGTAAAGATGAAAATCCAAGTCTATATATTAGAGAGCATATACTAAAAGGTGATAGAAGCGATGGCATACCAAACGTACTATCAGACGACAATGTTTTTATTGAAGGTAGAAGACAAACACCTT
>Ga0075446_10000271_pt1 | contig 21217 bp, 18 predicted proteins | sample CoawatmetaG05DNA_FD_71590 | JGI IMG/M metagenome (GOLD analysis project Ga0075446, IMG submission 71590) | Marine microbial communities from the West Antarctic Peninsula - Coastal water metaG058-DNA | ecosystem: Environmental > Aquatic > Marine > Coastal | place: Atlantic Ocean: West Antarctic... | reverse complement strand
TTGTACACTGCACAGCAACAGGCAGTAAAAGATGGCCTTGCACCTACTGTAAGTTTAATGAATGAGATGTGTCAGGTTCTTACCGAGATGGAAAACACCGGTATGAAAGTCAGTGTGAAAGCACTCACAGATATTAGAGAACAATATGGTAATGAATACAATGAGTTACATGAGTTTCTTGAGAGAGAAGTTAAACGTACAATGGGAGATACTCCTGTAAATTTAGACAGCCCAGAGGATAGGTCTAAAGTCTTGTACAGTAGAGGTGTAACAGATAAAAAATATTGGGCGAGTACATTTAATTTGGGCTATGAGCAGTACGGCAGTACAAAGAGAAAGAAGAGAGTGCGTAAACATAGCAAAGATGATTTTATTAAAAAGGTAAGAACTTATACGAAGGTACTACCCCACACCGAGTCTCACCAATGTGGTTCCTGTAGAGGCAGGGGATACTTTAACCCTCTTAAAAAGGATGGCACGGTAGGTAAGGCTAAAAGAATTTGTAAGACTTGCAACGCTGACGGTGTAGTGTTTAAATCTACAGGACAGGTGGGTGGATTCAAACTTGTACCTAGAGATGCTTATGATGTTAGTACACATGGATTTAAAACAGACCGGCCAACTTTAGAGAGCCTAGCTATGTCTGCTAACGATGAGCAAAAGAAATTTATCAGTGCCTATATAAAGTACAATGCCATAGGTACTTATCTGAGAACATTTGTGGATGGTATAGAGAGGGGCTTAGATAGTAAAGGATTTATACACCCACACTATATGCAATGTGTTACGGCTACAGGAAGACTATCATCTCGTAATCCAAACTTTCAGAACATGCCAAGAGGTACAACCTTTCCTGTAAGGGCTTGTGTTATATCTCGTTGGGAAGGTGGAAAGATACTGGAAGGAGATTACAGTCAGTTAGAATTTAGAGTGGCAGGGTTTCTTGCACAGGACAAACAGGTGTATGCTGATGTGCGAAAAGGTTTTGATGTGCATACTTTTTCTGCAGAGGCTCTAGGAGTTTCTAGGCAAGAGGCAAAAGCACACACATTTAAACCCCTATACGGAGGCACTTATGGGACAGAAAAAGAAGTTGCGTACTACGATCTTTTCAAGGCCAGATATTCAGATGTTGCTAAATGGCACGTCTCTTTACAAGACGAAGCAATTAAGACAAAAAAAATCACCCTTCCTTCTGGTAGGATTTATCATTTTCCTCACGTTCGTAGGAACTTTTATGGGGGTTCTACACACGCTACCGCCATAAAGAACTATCCTGTACAGGGATTTGCTACTGCAGACTTGCTCCCGCTTGCTCTTATAAACTTACGAAAAGTTTTGTTTGACAACGACATGCAGTCTGTAGTATGTAATACAGTACATGATTCAATTGTCCTTGATGTCTTTCCACAAGAGGAAAAGAAGGCGATTGAAATTTTAGCGGAGTCTATGTTGAGTATAAAATCTGAAGCTAAGAAACGATACAATGTTGACTATGACATGCCTGTTGGTATTGAATTGAAAATTGGTAAAGATTGGCTTGATATGGATGAAGTTTTAACAATCTAAACTAAAGGAGAAATTATAATGTCAAACGATGTTGTAACGAATAAAGCAAACGTAGCACCTTCACTGAAAGATATGTCAGTGGCAGAACTTGCTACACTCACCGGTCAAGAAGTAAGTAACAACGAAGGCCAGAGTCTTCCTCGCCTAGCCATAAACCACGCAGAAGAGGACAACGATGGTAAAACTATTCCACGAGGACAGTTTTCTTTAAAACTGCCGGATGGGGTAACTGCCTATGCAAAAGAAGCCCACATAAGAATATTCTACAGGTTATTTACATATAGTAGATGGGATGTAGAGCAGGGGTCTTTTGGTTGCCAGACTATACAGACGACAAGTCTCGGTGCTGACTTCTACGATACAGAAGGTAATATGCGTTGTGGCAGACTAACTAAAGATGAGGCGGCTGGTCTCGCTAAGGATAGTCCGGAAATGAATTTACACAAGAGTGTGAAGTGTAACCAGATCCTGTACAACACAGTACAGCTAGTTGATCCTGTAGATGCTGATGGTCATAAGGTAGTGATGCCTGATGAAGTGCCATCTGTTTGGTACATCCGTGGTTCTAGTTTCATACCTGTAAGTGATCACATTAAAATGATCGCTAGACAGAAACAAATCATGTGTACTGTTGTGAACAAAGCAACTACAGCTAGAAGAAAAATGGCTGGCAACTCTTACTATGTTCCTGTAATGGCTACACTTAAAACTGTAGAAATAAAGGATACAGACCAAGACCTAATGACTAAGTTCTTTGAAACTAAAGAAGCCATCAACAATAAAGTGATGGGACAGTGGAGAGAAGCTAAAGAAAAGAATGCTAAACTTGGAGACTTAAATGACTTCGGTGACGTTCTTTCTGCTACAGGATAGGCTATGTTTAGCCCTATCTTAATGAAAGTACAGGGATTACTAGATCGTGCCACTAAAGAAGGCATTGATCTAGACCCCCAACTTTTAGAAAACTTTAAGAATGACTGTGGTAATGCCCTAGTTAAGCAATTGTCTCGTGGCAAGAGCGACTACTCTCTACGTATGAGTGGCTTGGGCAGACCCATGTGTCAGCAATGGCATGATAAAAATGGATCTCCCAAAGAGGTACAGTATAATTCTATCATGCGTTTTTTATTTGGAGATATAATAGAGGCTATCTCTATGGTGGTTTTAAAGTCTGCCGGAGTGAATATAGAATCCGAACAAGAGAGAGTTAAGTTAGATCTAGATGTGTGTGAACTTAATGGTACACTAGATGTTGTCATAGATGGCAAAGTGTGGGATATAAAATCAGCATCCCCCTATGCTTTTTCCAAGAAGTTTGGCGGAGAGTTTGGTGGGTACAATAAGGTAAAAGAAGATGACACCTTTGGGTATATCATGCAAGCACACCTGTACAGCAAGGCAAAGAACATGCCTTTTGGTGGGTGGATTGTTGTAGATAAAGCTTCGGGTGAGTGGGCTGTTTGTGAAGCACCAGACCAACAAGAAGAAGACTGTGCAGAGCAGATAGCAAAAGCTAAAAAGACTGCTAAAATAATGTTGGCAGATAAGCCTTTGAAGAAAGAGTTTAAAGACAAAGAAGAAACTTTCCGTGTACAGAGCGGTCCAAGGAAAGGTGAGATAGTTGCTACAGGAAACAGAGTAATGCACTCCGTGTGTGGTTTTTGTGATTATCGGGCTCAATGTTGGCCTGACTCACAGTTGCACAAGAAAGTAGGAACACAAGCAACCCAACGACCATTTGTTTGGTATACAAAATTAAAGAAAAGAGAGATTGTGTTGTGATATACTTGTCTACAGAAGTAACCATAGGAGATAGTTATGTAAATGAAAACGTATACTTTGCCTACCAAGAATGTGATAAACTTTTTGGTGGGGATAGTATCATAAAAGAATTACGTAATAGACCTAATGGTATACCCATAAGAATGTCGCAGACATTTGACCTAGACGAGCCTTGGGGTGATGATAGGCTTGAAGAACACATGGAGAAAATAGATTATGATTTAGATATATTAGCTATAAAAGCAAAGAAACGAGATAGTTTAGTAGTTTTACACTGGACAGGAATAGAAGAACACCGTAGCATTCTAAAACAGAGTGCACCTAAAACTTTCAAATATTTCAATGATAAGTTTGAGGAAATAATATTTAAAAACTTGCCGAGGGTATAATGGTACTAAGACATCACGGCTACCGATCAGACTTTGAGTTGTCTATCGCTGTAGCTTTCAATAGAAATAATATAAAATTTAAATATGAATCGGAGAAAATAGATTATGTTAGGCATTCTACTTATAATCCTGACTTTACTATAGATGGTAAAGCTTTTCTTATAGAGGCAAAGGGTCTCTTCTCTACAGCAGACAGGGGTAAACACCTGTTGATTAAGAAACAACACCCAGAAATTGATTTAAGATTCTTGTTTATGAGAGCAAGTAATAAACTTTATAAGGGTTCTAAAACTACATATGCTGGGTGGTGTGAACGGTACGGCTTTAAATGGTGCGAAGGATTTTTACCACAAGAGTGGTTAGATGAATAAGGAAGATCTAAACGGTTACAGAGATAGACTCCCCTCGGACATGTATGTTATACTACTTAAACCGGATGGGGAGGATGGGGTTAGCCTCGCTGTAATAGACACACACAATGTTGGTGATAATTATGTAGATCTATCTTACATTCTTTCTAGGGGTGTACTGTCTTTATTGGCCAATGATATGGATATGATAAAGGAAAGAGGGCAAAGTGTTATACTGGAGGAGATGAGAGGCGAAACTAAACTCCCTATAATTGATAGCCTTATGGACAGGACAAAACCTACCCCACGTATACAGAGAGATAATATCATATCTATATTTGGAGAAGATGATGATCAGCAGTAGTTCAAAAAGAAAGAGAAAAGAATTTAATAGCCACAATGATATGATCAGGCAATCTGTAAAAGGAAAAGATAGGCAGGTGGGTGGTGACCATTACATAGATTTTAAAATTATGCCCATTGAATACATTTCAAAAAATAAACTTGACTTCCTTGAGGGAAATATTGTAAAGTATATATCTCGTCATAGAAAAAAGAACGGGGCAGAAGACATAAGAAAAGTCATACATTATGCAGAATTAATATTAGAATTAGAATATGGAGAAGATTAGATGGCATCGTTACTAGGAGGAAATTATTTACCAACAGAATATCAGTCGTTTATACATATGTCTAGATATTCTCGGTGGCTAGAAAAAGAAGGAAGAAGAGAGAGTTGGAGTGAGACAGTAGATAGGCTTATATCTTTCTTTCGCCAAAATGTAGAAGGAGTAGATGAAAAATCTTGGGAGGATATGGAAGAAGCTATACTGTCATTAGGGGTTATGCCCTCTATGAGAGCACTGATGACAGCCGGTAAAGCTTTAGAGAGAGAGCACATTGCTGGATATAACTGTTCGTATATACCGATAGATAGTCCGAGAGCTTTTGATGAGGTGCTGTATATCCTTATGAATGGCACTGGAGTAGGTTTCTCTGTAGAGAGACAGTACGTTGATAAGTTGCCTACTGTGCCTGATGTAGAGTTTGAACATACAGAGGATGTGATATCCGTTGTGGATTCTAAAGAAGGTTGGGCAAAAGGGTTCAGAGATTTAGTATCCTATCTGTACACAGGAAGAGTACCTAAAATTAACGTGTCAAAGATACGACCTGCTGGTACAAGACTTAAAACATTTGGTGGTAGAGCTAGTGGGCCCCAGCCTCTTGTAGATCTTTTTGACTTTACTATTACAAAGTTTAAAGAATCAAGGGGGAGAAAGCTTTCCTCCATGGAGTGCCACGATATAGTTTGTAAGACAGGTGAGGTAGTAGTAGTGGGTGGTGTACGTAGATCAGCCCTTATATCTTTATCTAATTTATCCGACCAACGAGTGCGTGCCGCTAAGTCTGGTGCTTGGTGGGAAACAAACCCAGAGAGAGCACTGGCTAATAACTCTGTTGCTTATACAGAGAAACCAGACGCAGGTATCTTTATGAAAGAGTGGCTGTCTTTATATGAAAGTAAATCCGGTGAGAGGGGTATATTTAGTAGAGCTTCTGCACAGGCAAAGGCTGCTGAGAATGGTAGGCGGGATGCCAGCTGGGACTTCGGTACTAACCCTTGTAGTGAAATTATACTACGACCTAATCAATTCTGTAATCTTACAGAGGTGGTGGTACGTGCCGGTGATACGGTGGCTACTCTTAGTAAGAAAATACGAATTGCCACATTACTAGGCACAATACAATCTACCTTTACTAACTTTGGCTACCTAAGAAAGAGATGGCAAGACAATACAGAAGAAGAAAGACTGCTCGGTGTGTCTCTTACAGGAATTATGGATAGCACATTGTTAAATGGCAAAGAAGGTGGGTTAGAAAAAAGATTAGAAACTTTAAGGGGTGTTGCTGTAGAGGCCAATAGTTATTGGGCACTCAAGTTTGGTATAAACCAAAGTACAGCTATTACTTGTGTCAAACCTTCTGGTACGGTCAGTCAGTTAGTAGACAGTGCTAGTGGTATACATGCAAGACACAACCCTTATTATATAAGAACAGTACGAGGAGATAACAAAGATCCCCTTACTGAATTTTTAATTAACTCTGGTATACCAAGTGAGCCAGATGTTATGAAACCAGAACATACTACAGTATTCTCCTTTCCGATGAAAGCACCCCTAGGTTCTGTTTGCAGAAACGATATGACTGCAATAGAACAGCTTGAGTTATGGAAGATTTATGCAAAGCACTGGTGTGAGCATAAGCCTTCTGTTACCATTTCGGTAAAGGAAAATGAGTGGGTACCTGTTGGTGCGTGGTGTTGGGAAAATTTTGAATACCTTAGTGGTGTCTCCTTTCTCCCCTTTTCCGACCATACGTATCAGCAGGCTCCCTATCAAGATATAACTGAGAAAGAGTATAAGAAACTTGTAAAAAAAATGCCCGCAACTTTAGATTGGAAAAAGTTACAGGACTTTGAAAAGGAAGATAACACAAAGGGATCACAGGAATTAGCCTGTACTGCCGGAGTGTGTGAGTTGGTGGATATATAATGAAGTGTGCTAAACCTATAATAGCTATGGAGGATGCCGGGTTAATTAGGAAAGTTATAGCTTACTACATCAAGTATGCATCACCCCCGAATAAAGAAGTAGAAGAAAAACTTCTAAATCTATTTCACAGACTAGGAAGATTGGAAAAATAAGATGGCTGAAGCAAGCCTGTTTGAACTATCCGTAAAAGTTAACACAGATGGTAAAATAGTAACACAAATTGATTACATAAAAAGAGAAACTCTTACCACTGCCTTAGATACATGGAAAAAAGATTATCCCAATACCCATGTACTGGGAGCAGTGGTAGAATATTTAAAGAATGTCGGGCACACTGTAGAGGAAGACGTAGCTAAACTCTGTAGGTCTTAGTAATTGTAAGAACGTACTTTACCGCCACCTGCTAGTTTTTTCTTTTTCTTTTTCTTAGGTTTTACATAACCACCATATGCCATAGCTCCGGGTGGAGTCATCATCATATCTGATTCAGGATCATAAACATCTGGTTTTGAATTTACACGTATTGTTGGCTCACCCCTTTGATAAGAGCCCCTACCACCCCTTTCTCTAGGATCTACACCACGAGTCATTCTATTCATGGTGTTTTCTTGTTCCATCCTTTGTATCATTGCATCTTGACCACTTTCTTGGTTTAGTTGAGCACGTAAGTCGTCTTCAGACATTGGTAAATTTTGAACCTCTACAGGTTCTACCATAGCAGTGCCATCTTGTACAGCACCGGGGTAAGTTGCCATCATTTTCATTCTATTTGTTTGGTCTGCTCCGGTGATTCTAGGGGATGGAGCCGATTGATTCATGGTTGCTGCCATATTTCTTTGTATGCTTCTAGCACGGTCTCCTGCCATACCACTAACCGCATTGGAGTTATTAGCCATAACTTTTTTTACAGTATTAAGTACCGCACTTTTTTGTGAAGGGTCTTTGATAATTGTAGACTTACCCCCACGAGTTTTTACAACTTTCATGCTGTTACGAGTTTCTTCGCCACCTAAGATGTATTTAAATAAATCCCTGATTCCCCCGTTGCCAACTTTGTAATCGGTTACAGGAGATTTGCTACCTCTTAATCTCTCTGACTTTGCCATACTTTATGTCCTCACTTTGCGGGGGCCGTTGTTGTACATAACTGCTCCACCATATTTCATTTCCCTTTTGTTAGGGTACTGTTTGCCTGTCATAGGGTCTACGTTGGATAGCTCCATTGCATCAGTCATTGGTGTGGGTGGTATTACTCTGTCTGTTTCAGGTGCAGCTACATCTGGTTTAGCAGACATATCGGATCTTCCTCCTTCAGCCATTTTTTTGTAAGCGTGTTTTCCCGGCATGTTAGTTTCCTCCTAGGTTATTGTACTGTAATGTTATCTTGTATGTCTTGTGCAAAGAAAGCTTGTTCTTGTTCTCGTGCCTCTTTATCTAAAGCTGCCTCTACTTTTAAAGCTTCGTTAAAAGGTAATGAACTACTTTCTCTTTTTTCTACTTTTGTTTGTTCGTCAGCATACCCCATCATGCGGTTTGTATACCCCTCACTTATTGCCTGTATTTCTCCCATAAGAGTTGGCAACCATGCGGCTTCAGAACTTTGGATTCTATGACTCATAGGCTTTCCAGACTTAACTATCTCTGCTATTTTTTCTGCAGCCTTTGGGTTCATCATAAGGGCAGCTAGTACAGATATCTCATCTCGTTTCATTTGTACTACTAAAGCTTCGGCACCTACATATCTAAGGGATGTACGATTAGAGGCAACAGCATATAGCCTACTTACGTATGATCCGATGGTAAGTTTAGCTAATCCAGAAGTTACACTATCTATTCCTTCTCTTTCTATTACATCTCCTGATGTTCTTAATGCGGTAGCTTGGGCTAGATAACTAATATCTTCCAAATTTAAATCTGGTATAAACTCTTTAATTACTTTTTTGTTTTTTTCTAAATAATCTATTACCTCTTGGCCACTTAAAGTAGTTATATTTTCAAATTTGTTATCTTTAGCAGCTATCTGTCCAGTCCTATTAACAAATTGATCCATAAAACCTTGTACAAAAAGAGTATGTACATGCCTATCAAAAACTTCTCCATCCATTCTTGCATCTACAAAAGTTTTTCTCATTTGGGTTAGTTGGCCACTTTCCATGTAACCTAATAACATGGAAGGGTCACTTCTTAACTTCCCGTAATCTCCGTGCATTTTGTTATAGAGTCTTTCAAACTGGTCAGCATCTGTTTTCTGAAGATTTTCTGCGTTTGTTCTAGCTACTTTTACTTTATCTTCAGCGTACTTTAATGACTCTAATGCATCTTTACTTTTTTTAATAGAGTTTGTAAGTTTACCCTCAAAATTATAAGCTCTCTCAAAGTTAAATTTACCACCACTTTTTTCTTCTAATTTTCTAATAAAATTTAAAGTTTTATTCATAGCTTCAAAATTTTTACCAAGTAGAACATTTTGAGCACCCTCATTTAATTTTCTAATTTCTTTTGACCCATAAGCAATAAACTTTTCAGGTTCCATCTTTTTAAGATCTACACCTTTAGAAATATTTTGTTGAACACGGGCTACCATATTGTAATTAAACGCTTGGATAAATTGTTTTCCCTGTTCACTATCTCCAAAAATCATATCTATTTGCTTGTACAAATCTTCAGCAAGTTCTACATCTTCCGATCCAACTATACTGGCTGCCCATTTTTCTTGTTTTGTTTTGTATTTCCAGTTTTCTTCAGGTCCTACAGATCTTACCCTTGTTCCCCAAGTGTTTGAAACAATGTCTGTAGCTAACATATTGTGGTATTTTACATTCTCCGCATTAGCTAATTTCCATTTATCTAAATTAACTTTACCAGAATCTTCTAAAATTTTAATCTGGGTTTTTACCTCATCTAGTACCCCTAGCAATTGAAATTTTTGTTTTGCAGGCTGTCCAAAAACAAATTCACCACCTGCATACGCACGGGATGTTAAACCCAATTCTATATTTTTTAAATCTTGTCCAGAAAATTTAAAAGCAGGAACTTCAGATAGTATACCACCTAATTGTGTATCTGCATCGGCAAGATACATAAGTAATCGTGTTGGGCTACTTGCTATTTCACGTACATCTTCAACAGACAACTTTGGGTTTCCTATCTTTATAGCTTCTGTAACAACGGATTTAAAATCATTCTCCGAAACCCCTGCAGTTTTTGCAGCTCTAGTTATATATCTTTTAGCGGGTTCTGATAATATATCATCTAAATCTGATACAACACCCTCTATACCACCTGCAAATTTTTCAGATAGTTCCATTTTTGCAAATGATCTGTTAAGTTCTCTAACTAATTCTGTACCGTCTACAACTTCATTTACCGCTGCTTCTCCAGCCTCGGTGTACAAATCATTTTTTACTCTCTGTACATCTTTTACTCTTTTGATAAGGGTATTTACAATAACTTTGTTAGAGCCTTCTGTTTGTTTTGCTACTTCTGTTGCCCCTTTCATCATGTTAATTTGGTTGTTAGTTTCCTTAACCCACATCGTATCATAATTTTTTTGTTGCTGCATGGCATCTTCTGGGTCTAGGTTTTTCATTATTCTTATATTTCTCTCAATTTGATCTTGAGTTACTTTGTTGCCTAGAAGTTCTCCTGCCTGTTCTATGTTATAACCATTCATGTTTTTTAATAACTGTACAGATTGTATTTGTTCTTTCTGTAATGTTCCCAACATGTCCCGCACCTGTTCTATATGTGCATCTACTTCTGTACGAATAGTTTCACCTCGTTTTGATGCCCCTATTAGATTTTTTCTTTTTGCAGCAAGTAATTCTTCAAAATGGCTTTGTAATTGTTTGGTATACCGAACTTTTGTTGCATAATAATCTTCTAGACTGTGTTGTTTAAGAAGTGTTTCTCTAAAACCCCCACTACCCCCACTCCTACGGGCTACTCCTTGCATAATCATTTCAGGTTCTATAGCACGTAAAGTATTTAAACCAAACAGTAATCCAAACCCTTGTTCTGGATCAGCTATTCCCATCTCTCTCAATCTTGTAGAAACTTTTAAAGCTTGGGTTACATGTCTAATAACATCTAATTTTGTTTTAGGATCTAAATTATCTAAATTTTTCATAAACTCTTCTGCAGCACGCACTTGTTTAGGGGGTAGATTTAAATCAGCTAAAGTAGTTTCCCCACGAACAAATTTTACAAGACCTTGTAGATTTAAACCACCCTTGTATGGGTTTACAATAGCACTTTCAGCATCTAAGAGAGCTACATTAGTAACTTCATTTCCTGCACCCACCAATTTTTGAGCTTCTACTTTTAACGCAGCATTAAATCCTTCTTCTCCTAACTCTCCTACAGCCATTTGCCTAGCCATATTGTCAGTTAACCCAGTGTATTTTGATAATGTATCATCTACTAAACTAACAGCACCCTCTACAACTGATGCTCCAACAGCAACTCCACTAGAAATAGTAAAGCCAGAAGTTATGGCTGCCAACATTGCCCCAGTAGTATTGGCACCCCCACCAATTTCCCACGAAGTAACTTCACCTAAAAGTGCACTGGTTCCTACAAATGTTCCATCAGTTAATCCAATTTCACTGTAGTATTTTGTGGGGTTATTTTTGACGTTATTAATCTGTCCGCTTTTAAAATCTGTACCAAAACGGTATAGTTTATTTCTTCCCGCCTTTTCTGCATCTAAAGACAGTTTTCTAATTTCTGATTCCATTCGTTTTGCAACTTCTGCAGCAGTAGGCTCTCGGTCTATTTTAGCTTTTTTAAGTTCGGATTTTAAATCTTTTACAACTTCTACTTGTCTTTTCATTAACTTTGAGCCTTCTCTAGCAGAAAGTTTAATCCCAGCAATAAAACCAAAACTGGGGCCCACTGTTTCTAAGGCAATATTAAGGGCTGTTAAATGAAATGTTAAACCTTCTGGTGGTCTACCTATTAGTTCATTTGCCTCTTGTAATGCTAATGGTTTAAGCTTTCCAACATCATCTAAGTAAGCCTCCCCCACTAATCCTCCGTAAAGCCACCTTTCAAACTTATCAAGGCCTACTAACGTGTCCGCTACAGTAATCGCATTCCCGGGAGTAATAGTTCCCCACGCCATTTCATACTCAGGGTCAATGAACATATTTGCTAGTAGTCCACTCCCTACTAAAACAGCAGATTGGGGAGATGCTATAACACCGGCTACTGCAGCAGTAATTGCAACAGCTTGGCCAGTTGGCTTTAACAAGTTTTGTGTCATCATTCTTGCAATAGTCTGTGGTCTACCCGGTACAGCTCCTAAAGTTTTTAAATTTCTACGATCTATATCATCTTTTGTTTTTTTAAATATTGCATCAACTTTTTTGTCAGCTAATTTGTCTCCTCGTTCTATAGTATAGGTGTCAGCTACGTTTCCATCTTCATCCAATAGCGTAAACAGCCACAGATCTGGCTCACCATCAATTTCTAAAAGGTCCAATTGTAGGTTATCTTTTTCTGCCCTTTTGGTCTGTATAAAATCCCTATCTTTAAGTTCTTTTTCTACTCTTTTTTCTTCACGTTTTACAGCAAATTCTTCTTTAGTAAAAGGAGAATATACTGGTTCTTCCGTAGGAACTTCTGCAGCTAATACATCAGCTTCAACCACAGGTTTTCTTTCAGGTGGTACTGCTGGCTGTGCATCTAACTCTACAGGTGCCTCTTCATCTACCTGTACACTGTCTATATCTTTGTTAGCATCCTCTTCATAAACTTCAACAGGAGTATTCTGAGCAACCACAGGCATATTCAGTGTTTCCATCTGCTCAGTTAGCACATTGTCTGTAACAACATTGTTATCTACAGCTTCATTTTTAGCTAAATCCATAGTGGTTGCCATGTAATTGTCTTCCTTTATTGTTTTAATTTACTAATTGCTGATTTAATTATTGCCTTATCGGTTGCACTTACACTTGGATCATTAAGTTTTTCTCTGGCTTCCGCAGCAGTCATTTTTGGAAAACCGTCAACAGAAATAGTACCACCTGTTTCTGTTCCATCACCGCCTCCATCAGTAGAAGTTTTAGCACCATCAACAGATCCAATTACTTCTCCAGTCTCTACGTCATAATCTAACCCTGATCCTAATGGGTCTTTTCCTTGAAGTATCAAAGAAGCTCCGTTTACTAAACCCTGTCTGTTAGCTTTTCTATCAGCATTTATGTACAGATTATCTAATAGGTTAACAGCTACTGAGGACAGCTCACCATCACGGTAGTTTCCCTGTGCCCCTACATTGTCTCTATCTACAGGCACTCGTGTGCTACCATTTCCATCTCTGTACAGTTGGGCTATTCGCACCCCATAGGTGTATTTTTTATAGATGTTAGCAACTTGTAATTGACCAATTGAAGTAGCATCAGCATACAGACGGTTTTTATCTGTTACACTCTGTAAAAAACTTCCAATTTCTTCTAATCTATGTATTAAAAATTGACCATCTTGAAATAAACTATTTCCCATTGCCTTTTTAATATTTAACACATCTTGGTCAGAGATAGTTCTACCACCGGTACCACCTTGTAGAGCAGCCGCTAATTGGTAAGCAATAAATTCTTCGTACACCTCATACTGTGCCCTAAATGTGCCAACCCTTTCTACATGGGTTTTTCCATCTTTTCCCTTTTTAAGAAATTTGTTCGTCATTCTTTCTTCTAATTGAGACTTGCTACCTTTATCAAAAGTAAAACCTCCAACTTCACTAAACATACTTATTAATGATTTAAGTTGTGGTATTCCCCCTTTTACAAAGTTAGCCATTGACCCTTGTAGTTTTCCTATTTTTCCTGCAGGAACGGGATCATTTGGGTTGTCCCTTCTCCAGTCTTTTACTAGGTTAATCATTTGTAAGGTGTTTTCAACAGCTTGGGAGGTAGATTCATACAAATCTTTCTTATCTTGAAGCTTAATGTTTAATACTTTATCTGCATAAACTTCAGTTTCTGTATTTTCCCTAGTAAATCCCTGATTTTTAATCATGTGATAATCATTCGCCCCAGCACGAAGAACATTTTCCACAAACTGGTCTCTACTTTTTTGAGATTGTATAGAGTTGGAACCATCAGATTCTGGAAAGTATTCATAAGATTTTTCAACTAACGCATTTATAGTATTGAAGTTTAACTGTCCAGAGCCTACTTGCAGTTGTAAATCGGGGATGTCCGCTGCAAAAGATAAAGCAGCCGGACCAATATTTTGAATAATACTCCTTGCGGCCTTCTCTTTAGACATGTTAGAGGACATAATACCTGAATTGCTTGACATAATACTCATAGCATAGTCAGTAACTTTTTTCTTATCAAACTCTTTATTTTCTAGAAAAACCCCCATTATTGTTCCGTCTGCCTTTTTAGCAACTAAATCAGCATTATCTATATTTGGAGAAACAACTTTTTCTTCTTGTGATACAACAGTAAAGTCTTGATCTAAAATCTCATGCATCCCCTCTCTATAATTTAAAAAGTCACCAGAAACTTTGCTAGTTTTAAGTTGAACTAACTCTTTCATATTTCTACCAATATTTAAATAACTCTGCTTATCACTGTCGGGTAAGGCCTCATACCATGGGCTATTACGAACTTCTATCCATGTATCAGATAAATTTACAGCATCAAACGCATTTGTGCCACCTGCTAAATCCCAATTTACTTTATTCCCGCCAATTTCTGCATAGTTTCTTACACCACTCTGGTCTGTAATATACAATTTTGGAATTAAATCTGATGCAGCCTTTGCTTCTAAACCATATTTTGCCTCTTGCATAGCCAGTGCCTGTGCCTCAGCTCTTTCTAATTCTGTGTTAGCATTATCAGCTTTAACTACACCGCCTGCTACTTTTAATAAAGCACCCCACATTATACCATACCCCCTTCAGTTATATCTGCCATAATCATATCTTCTTCTGGAACACCTATCTCACCTTCTAACATAGCCATATCTTCTGGTACAGGAGGCCCCGCATCTAAGAAGCTCTGATCAGCAACAGGGGTTGAAGTGTGTGCATTTGTTATAAGTTGTTGCATTGTTTCTAAAGCCTGTGGGTTATTTTCTCTTAAACTGTCTATCACTTGTTCATCCGTTACATCTTCATTTGGGTTATCATTATTAAACATCACCAGTGGGTACCCTTCATCCATAGCCCTCATAGCAAAATACGCAGACAGGGGAAACTTAATCATCTCAGCAATGTCGGGACTCCACATTCCTTCAGCAAACCCGGTAAATGCAATGGTATTTACGATGCTTTCTACAGGGGTTCCTGCCATTAGGAACTTATCTATGTCTTCCTTTGTATCGGGGTTATCTTCTATTTTTTGTACAACATAATCTACAGCATCATCAGGGTCTGACATAGCAGGAGGTTTATCCCAAGGCCATTTTCCCGGTTCATCTGTTAATGACTGCCCCGGTACAGGAGCATCAAATGGGTCTATCTCTTCTGTATTACGACCCCCAGAATTTTGTTGTGTCTTTTTTGGATTTAATAACATGCTATTTACCTTCTATGCTGTGTATCTATATGATGGTCTACTTATGGACAAACTGCCAGCGTCTCTTACGTTAATGTTTGGTCCTATTCGCCCTACTCCACGACTCTGTTGATCTATGTCTTTGTAATATCTATCTTGGTATGCTTTTGCTAATAGTTGGTGGGCTGTTCTGTTAGGGTTAAAGGCGTTAGATCTTCCTGCTGCAGCTATGGCTATATTTCCTGCTGGACCAATTGGTCGCATGGATTGTTTGTGGGTAATTTTATTTCTCTGTCCCCCGCCAAGTCCAGTACCTCTAGGGGATTCTCCCGACATTATTTCTTTAACTCCACCAACTGCCCCTGATACTTGTCGGATTGGAGATATTGCACTCTGTAATTCTTTTTTAAAGTCACCATACGTGGTACCCTTTTTCCCCATTAAGTATTCGTACCCTTTACCCCCTAAAGCTTCTCCAACAGCAAAAGGACTTCTAAGCAACGAAGCAGCTTGACCTTGTATGTCTGCTAAAAACCCAGTAGAGCCTGCTGTTGGTGATAGTGTTCTATCAATTAAACTATCTGTATACGAAGGAAGATACGAAGGAAGTGCTCTAGATGCAGCACCATAACCTACCAGTCCTACACCAAGCAACGCTGCCTTACCCCAGTTTGATTTCCATGCTTTTCTGAGAGTTTTAATCATGTGCTATCTCCTATCCAAAAACTTTGTTATATATTGCGGTACCTAATTCCATGTACATGTTATCTTTATATTCTGTCTCATACGTATCTCTACTAAAATCATTCTGTTGGGATTGCATCGCAAAAGCATGAGAACGATTAGAAGCAGACTCTGCTCTCTGTAACGACCACTGAGCCTCATCTCTGTACCTTTGCCACAATTGATTTTGTGCTTGGTTAGATAGTCCTAATAAATTTTGAGCATTTATCCTTGTAGTCTCATTTTGTGCTGCAGTGTTTGATGTGTTAATTTGTCTACGCCAGTTTGCATTACTTTGATCTATTTGGGCAGCCATGTTTGAATTAAACTTATCACGGCTATCTTCCATTTGTGAAGCAAATCTTGATGTGGCATTTCCTTGGTCAGCATTAAACTGTCTCATAGCTGCAACCCGTGTTTGGTTTGCATTCTCTACCTGTACACCTAATTCATTAAAGAACTCTGTTACTTGGTTTTCAGACTTAGCATTAAACTGTAACGCTGCATTGTCTTGTGCCTGATTAGTAAATAACTTTTGTATTTGAGATTGGTGACTCAACGTATTAGCCTGTTGTGCGTTAGTTAAATTGGCCGCATCTATAGCTAAAAAAGATTTAGCGTTATTTACAGCACCCTGCATTCTTGCATCTAAGTTAGCTTTGTCCATCGCTGCATAAGTCATAGCATTTTGTAGTGCAGTCTGTTGGGAGTTATTTAAGTTTTGCATATCCATGGTAGCATACGTTTTAGCATCCGCAGCAGCAATTGGAACACCAGCCTCCATAAGAGATTGGGTTATCGCAGCAGCTGCCATAGAAGAGGCACCTAAACCTCTAGCTTGCATCTGTGCGGTTACGTTTCTTACAGCAGGGGCAGCCCAAGCCGGTAGTTCTTCTCCTGTTTTGATGCTGTCAAACAGTTGTCCAAGTTGGTATTTAACCGTTGCTTTTTCACTTACCGTACCCTGTGCAGCAGCAGCTAAAGCCTCTTGAGATACTGTACCTTGAATGTCTCCAATTTTAGATTCCTGTGATAAGGTACCCTGTGCAGCGATAGCTTCTGGAGTGTCTGGTACTGTGTATGCGGTATACTGTGCAGCAGCCGTTGCCTGCGGTTTAGCTACAGTTAAATTTGCTTCACTAGCAGTAGATAGTGCAGTAGTAGGTGTTGTTCCTACAGAAATGGGGGCTAGTTCCTCATTTGTTTGCTCTGTCATCAGTGTTGGTGCTACTGTTTCTGCATCTGTTAACTCTGTTTTCTGTGCAGGGGCATCTCGTGGTGATAATCCTAGTGTGCCAGATACAGATTCATCCGTAGCTTCCCCACCCTCGGCCAATCTCTTCATCTGACCCTGTTGCATATTTTTTATAATTGTAGGTAATCTTGCCATTTTTTAAAACCACTTATTCATTATTGTTGATATTGCTGCTCCAGCTCCACTTGCTACAAGGAGAACTCCTATAAATAGGCCCTTGCCTTTGTCCAGCTGGCTCTCTAACGAGTCTAATCTTTTGGACAGTCGGTCTACGTCTTTGGAAAGTGTCTGTACAGCTTGTATGAGCTTTCCCATTTCAATTGCATCGGTTGCCATCTATCTACGGCTCCCCTTGACTGCATAGTCGTCTGGCCAAGCTTGTACTTTTCGTATTGTTTTTAACGTGCCATCATCGTTGAGTTCATCTACATGGAGAGCTATAAAAGCTGCCATGTCTGAAGCATTATCTATGGCTGTACAGATAGAGGCATGTGCTGTCCTCACAGCTGCAATGTAAGTAAGAATAGCTGAAGGTATGGCTGTATCGTGTGTTACTTTACGTTGGATAAGCCAGTCAAAGCCCTTGATATGACTATTTGCAACAATGTTTGCTGTGTTTTTAGCTTGAGATTTTAACCCTAGTGTTACTACCTGATTATCATGGTCGTCAAGAATTGGTTCGTCATCTTCATCTACAGCATCAACATCAGCAAGAGCTCTATCGGCAGCTTTTTCACCAATTGTCCTTACCACACTAGCCTTATCATCTGCTATAGCAAATGCTTCATTTACCTCTATATAGTAAGCTGTATCCAAATGTGAACCAGTAGTTGTTACAGGAACTAACCCAATAGCTTTTCTTTCTGCATCTGTCCAAAGTTTAAACAAAGCTTTAGGGTGATTTACTCCTGCAACCGTCATCTGTTTTGGATTAGATATTATCTCTACTATTGTATCTTCATCTGAATTTAGTAAAGCCCACATGTTATTGTTCTCCTTTGTTAATTAATCACCTAGCAAGACTATATTTAAATGGATTATGAGAAAATGCCAAGTACTGATATTTACCAGCGTCTGCATTAAGAGTTGCATTACTAGTTCTAATCTTAAATCCATTACTTAATATGTCTAGTGCTCTTGATGCTTGATTTTCTTCGGCAGAAGTGGTATCTATATAAAGTATCGCATTACCTGCTGAACTTTTATTATATCCTAATCTTTTATTATCATAAACTAGCCAATTATCTGATGCTCCAAATTCTTTAACAAGTATCCATGCAGGGCTAAAACCAGTATATACAAATGTTCCATCTGCATTTGCATTACCAACGTATGATCCCTCTTTTATATATCCTTCTATGTTAGCAAAGCAGTAAGCAATACCTAAATCCCCAGTTTCATTCATACCATCTGTGTAGTTAACATCAAATACAGTACTAGTAGGGGAAGCCATACTACCATTACCAGATTTATCTGTTTGAGCAGCAGTACTATTTAAATTCATTCCATAATTCCAACTGTCTTGTGAGTCTGAAAGAAACCACCAATTACCAGCATTAGAACCACCAGTAGTTTTAGTTATAACTGCTGAAGGAGCCTTAGATAAACCATGTCCTAGGTGTACTGCTCCTGACGAGGATAAAGAACCTGTATATTGTACTATAGAAAACCCAGTAGAGGGGTCAACTTGTATTGTAGTATCTACATCTCCCTCATCATTTGTAGATGTTGTGCCACCCTTGGCTCTCCAGCTCCAACCAACATATGTATCATTATTAGTATTATAATGTGCTGAAGAACCTACTGTAAAACCATCACTACCAAAAGCAGTTAATCCATTTGTATCTGTAGCTTGATTTGCTGTTGTGTTTGTTTCTATAAATTTTGTAACACCTCTTGTTGAATCGGTAACTTGATGGTCTGACGTACCATTTCTTTCTTTAATCCAACTCCAATCAGGCTTAAATCCTACTCCTGTTATTGCATTAGAAGAACCTGTCCCTGTGTAAAGTGTAGCATTAAAAAGCTTCTGTGGATAATTATCATCAGTCTGTGCAGGGTCTATTGCATCTGCTACTGTTAAATTTGCAGTAGATAAAGCTACAAAATTTGTAGGAGGCGTATAAGTAAAATCTTCATTATCTCCTCCATTTCCTTGTGCTGTTTTTGCTCCAGCAAAACTAGAATCTTGTCCAAAATTCATAACTAAATTAGATGCAGAGTTTTGTGCAACTACTGGAAATAAATGTTCTGTAGCAAAACTAGTTACAATACCTGCTTGATTAGAACCAGCAGCAGGGTCTCCACTACCACCCCAAGTATTATTAATTCCTAACCATACTTTTCCTGTTGCTCCATCTACTGCTACTTGTACTATATCTCCTGCTGATGCTTGTGTTATAAAAGAACTTGTTTGTGTACCGTTAACATATTTACTATCATCATATAGGGTAACACTTCCTGCTCCACCCACATTAGTACCACTTGGAACTCCACTTTCTCTTGCTATTCCTACGGCAAATAAACCTCCATTACTTCCTGCGTCACTAGCTTCAAAGTAAATCTTTTTATCTTTAGGTATATGCATATTTCCTTTTATATAAGTTGTAGATGACCAATTGGAAGCAGGAGAAACTTTTAAATTACCTTCAGTATATACTGCTCCATTTGTGGTTGGACTTAAAGGGTTAAGAGTACAAAAATTACCACCACTATCAGAACCAAACGTAGGAGTATCTAGCATTTGGTCATGTGTTGCTAATGATACATTTGTCCAATCATTATTATTACCACTTACATCATTGCCGGGAGCAGACGCATTTGCAAAATTTAAATGATATCCTTGACTACCAAATGTTAAATCAATTTCGTCTGGAACCCAGCACCCATTTTTTTCAGATGCAAATGAAGTAGGATTAAGAGCAGTTCCATCAATAAAAACTACTTCTGCCAGATAACCTTTAAATCTTGAAGCAGTTGCATAACCTCCATATACACCCATAGTATGCTCTACAGCATTATTTATAGCCACATTTCCTGATACAGATTCATTTGTAATTAAGACACCATTAACATATTGATAAGAAACACCCCCTGTTAATTTCCATACTATATGCATCCATGCTGAAGGATCACGATATAAATTAGCACTAACATTATAATTAGCTTCATTTGATGAAGAACGTAATTGTTGAGTATGAAAATACATTCTAAACCTATCGGCATGGTGACCAGATGTACCTGCATTTAATATAGCCATATCACCTTGATCATTTAGAATAGTACCTGATTGTTTCATCCAGCAACTAAAAGTCCATGTCTGTCTATTACCTGCACTACTGGGAGTAAATTTTAAATAACCTGAATCCCACCTAAAACTATTAGCTATTTGGTGTGGATAAAAAGCCGCAGCAGCAGCACCACCAGATGATTTAAACATAAAAGGATTGGAAAGAGGTCCAGCCATAAATTAATTACTCCGTTACTAAGATGGGGTTGCAAATGCTAATTGTGGTGCTCCAAGTAAAATAGAATTAGCAGCATCTACAAAATAAGGGATTATGTCTACGGCATTAGCAGCTGTAGATATTGTTCCTAATGTTGCTGCTGGCCATTCGTAATTACTACCTCCGGACAAAGTTCTTGATCCTGTTCCGTCTTGTATAATTACAATAACTCCAGACTGTCCCACACTTTCTGTAGTAGGATTTACTAATACGGTATTTCCGGTAAGTGTCAATACAAAGTTTTGATTGGCATCATAATCTAGTGTAACATTACCTGTATTTGAAGTGTCTGTCAAGGTTTTTCCTACAGCCCCTCCACCAAATGATGTTTTTAAAGCTTCTGTTATAGATATGGCAGGTGTTGTTCCTAGTGTAGAACCTTTTCCTATTACAAGGTCATCAGCAGAATCATCAAGTCCTATATAGAAGTCTTGAGCATTGCCGTCAAACACAATCTTTGCATCTTCTGCACCAGCATCTCCAATTATTAATGTTGGAGTAGCTCCAGTTATGGTTACGTCTCCATCTATTGTCAATAGGCTATCGGCTACTGTAATTAAATCCGTATCATCAGT
>Ga0075446_10000269_pt1 | contig 21315 bp, 16 predicted proteins | sample CoawatmetaG05DNA_FD_71590 | JGI IMG/M metagenome (GOLD analysis project Ga0075446, IMG submission 71590) | Marine microbial communities from the West Antarctic Peninsula - Coastal water metaG058-DNA | ecosystem: Environmental > Aquatic > Marine > Coastal | place: Atlantic Ocean: West Antarctic... | reverse complement strand
CAATTGCAGACGGTGGTTCAGGATTAACACAACTTGAAAATGAGGCAAACGCTATTACTTTTAATGGTCGTTATTCTCAAATGACATATGATGGTTCTCACTTTAGCCAATTAGGTACCATGTTTAATTTATCTTTAAATTACCAGTTTTAAGGAACAATTAGATTTGATTAATTGAAAAATGCTACTCGAAAGAGTAGCATTTTTTTTGTCTAAAAAGTAAAAAAAGAGTAGCTGTCAAAAAACAATATAAGAAAATACAGTATGTCTACGAAAACCTTAAAACAGCTAATACATGCAAGATATGTAGTAAGAACATGCTTAATGAATTTCTGAACGCTATTCCTTTTTGAAGGTAAACTCTTTCTTATACATTCTTGTTTTAACGCAATAAATACAGATTTTAAAAATGCAGTGTGTCCTAATTTTTTTTTCATTTTTAACATCACAACTCAGACACTACTAAAAACGGACTTCCTTTTTCAAAAATTAAAACAAGCGTATTCGCATAACTTTTGGTATTATTTTACAAAGTGCAGTAATTTTTCTGTGTATGTTTTTTGTGACATTCGTAAACAAATAGTAAATAAGATAATATAATTATGAATTATATAATATAATGTCTTTTTTTTGTTTAGTTTGCAATGAATAAACTTTTAAAAAACAAATTATGAACAAAAAAATTATTTTTAAGTGGCTTGTGGTTTTAGCTATCTTTTTACCCTGTGTAAGTTTTGCACAAAGTGTAAGTGGAATAATTACAGATAAAATAACAAGTTTACCTATTCCAGGTGCAAGTGTTTTAGTAAAAGGAACTGCTACCGGAGTATCTACAGATTTTAACGGGAACTACTCAATAGAGGTTAAAAATTTCCCAACAGTACTTGTCTTTTCATATTTAGGATATGAATCTAAAGAGGTGTCAGTAGACGCTGCATCCTCCTCTTTGAATGTGAAAATGACGGAATCGGCAACTTCTTTAGATGAAATTGTAATTACAGGTTTAGGAACTTCTATAAAAAGAGGGAACGCGGCCAATGCTGTTTCAACCGTTACAGGTGAAGAATTGGTAGGTAATACAGGACAAACAAGTGTGGATGGAGCACTTTACGGAAAAATACCAGGTGTAAATATTGTATCAGCCTCAGGAGCACCAGGAGGTGGAATTGCAATGAGGTTGCGTGGGGTTTCTTCTATTAATGGAAACAACCAGCCTCTTTTTATTGTGGATGGAGTATATATTAATAATGTAGAGATTCCTTCAGGATTAAGAAATGCATCAGGAGCAAATAGAGGAAATGAAGAAAATTCTTCAAACAGACTTTCTGATATCGATCCTAATGATATTGAAAAGATTGAAGTGCTAAAAGGAGCATCTGCCGCAGCAATTTACGGAACAGGAGCAAATGCTGGTGTAATTATTATTACTACGAAGAGAGGAAAAAATGGAAAGACAAGATTTAGATTTGGTCAAGATGTTGGTTTTACTCAAATAGCAAATCCTCTTGGAATGAGACAATGGACAGCAGATAACGTGTTATCTACTTTTGATGCCGCTGAGGTTGTTAAGTTTAATGATGCAATCGCGAATGGTGGCCTTATTGATTATGAAGATCTAATCTATGGGGAAACAGGAATGATTACTGAAACTAAAATAAGTGCAGACGGAGGGAACGATAAAACAAAGTTTTATGTGGGCGCCTCTTATAGAGATGAAGAAGGAATTATTAAAAATACAGGTTTTGATAGAATCTCATTAAAGGCAAACATAGAACACAAGATTTCTGATACCTTTGACTTTACTTTAAGTTCTAATTACGTAAGAAGTACGTCAAGTAGAAGTTTTACTGGAAACGAGAACGAAGGAGGTTTGAGTTTTGGATATACATTGGCTTTTACGAGACCTTGGAATGATCTTTCTCCAGATGCTTTAGGAAACTATCCAAACAATCCAAATTATACTGGTAATCCGCTTTTTGTAAGAGATAATGCAAGCAATACAGATTTGAATAATAGATTTATTCAAGGAATAACGGTAAACACTAAATTATATAAAGACGACCGAAATAGAGTTAAATTAGCTACTAGTGCTGGATTAGATTATTTATCAAATCAAACAAACGTATATGTACCAGAAACACATCAAGGTACGATAGCAAGTGGTCAGAATGGATTTATTGGAGTTGGTAAAAATGGTTTTACAAATTTTAACAGCCAAATTGCAGCTATTTGGAATCATGAGGCAATGGAAGGTGATTTAAACTTCACCACGCAAGCAGGATCGGCTTATATTGATCAGGTAGCAGATTTAGTATTGGCTACAACTACAGGATTAATTCCTGGTCAGACCAATCTAGAACAAGGTAATAATCAAGCAATAACGCAAAATACATTTTCGTCAAGAACATTAGGTTATTTTGCTCAAGTAGAAGGGAATTACAAAGATAGATTTATTGGTACATTAGGTTACAGATTAGATAAATCTACTTTAAACGGAGACCCTAATAAATTCTATGGTTTTCCGAGAGCAGCTTTAGCTGTGAATTTTAATAAGTTTGATTTTTGGAAATCTAAAACAATTGATCAATTTAAATTTAGAGCAGCGTACGGAGAAACAGGTTCTTCAGCAAGTTTTGGGTCTTTATTTACAAGCCTTAACGCTACCTCTATAGGAGGAAATGGAGGTTCAACAATTAATCCTTCAAAAGGAGATCCTAATATAGAGCCAGAAACTTCTTCTGAGTTTGAATTTGGTTTTGATGTTAGAATTTTGAATAAAATTACACTTGAAGCAACCTACTATACTCGAAAAGTAGAAGACTTAATTTTAAGTAGAGGATTGCCAACTTCAACAGGGTTTTCAACAGAGACTACTAACTTGGCAGATTTAGAAAATAAAGGATTGGAAGTATCATTAAGTGTGAATGCTTTTGATACCGATAATTTTAGATGGAATACTGGTGTGCAATACTGGTTTAATAAATCTGAAATCACAAGGTTAGATGTGCCAGCTTTCGCACAGCCTGGTGCTGGATTTGGATTAGGGTTAGGTACCTACTATATACAAGAAGGCCAACCAGTAACACAATTGGCAGGTACTGTTAACGGTGTACCAACTCAAATAGGAAACTCTGAACCAGACTTTCAAATGTCATTTAATAACAACATAACATTATTTAAGCAGTTTGATATTTCTTTCCTTTTACATTTGAAAAAAGGAGGAGATAACATTAACTTATCTACTTTATTAACGGATTTAGGAGGAACTACTCCAGATTTAGATACGCAAGCGGGTATGGATAGAGCTGGGTCTGGTTTTGTTGCGACTCGTTTTATAGAGCCAGCAGGTTATTTAAGATTAAGAGAAGCTGCAATCTATTATAGATTTCCTAAAAGCATCATCGATTCTTTCGGAGATACTGTTAGTAATGTGAAACTTGGTGTATCAGCACGTAACTTATTTACCATTACAGATTATACGGGGTATGATCCTGAAGTTTCAACAAATGGTAGTTCAGGACTTTCTAGTGGAATCGATGTGACTCCTTTTCCGAGTACCAAGCAATTTTACTTTCACCTAAATGTTAATTTCTAAAATAATAAAGATGAAAATTTTTAAAACAAGTATACATAAAGTTCATATAGTGCTCTTAGGAGTCCTTTTAGTAGGATTGACGTCTTGCTCTTTTGATGAACAAACAGATCCTAACGGTCCAAGTTTAGAAGGTATTCTTACTGGAGCTTCAATCAATCAATTAAACAATTTAGTTGTAGGAATTGAGTCTACTATGAGAAACTCTTTAGGAGTTCAGACTGTAGCAAGTGGTTCAGCAGCAAGAGAGCTTTATATTTTTGATGCAGATCCAAGAAATACAGCGAATGTTTTAGGTAAAAACGGTTCTTCTTTAGAGAACAGTGATTTCTATTCAACAGCTGCATGGGCAGGAAGATATAGAGCCATAAAGAATGCAAATATATTATTACAAGCAATAGGAAACACTACTACAATTTCAGCAGAACAAAGCAACGGATATGCTGGTTTCGCAAAAACAGTGATTGCTTTTGAACTGATAGAGGTTCTTAAGTCTTACGGACAAGCAAGAGTAGATGTAGCCGATGATTTAAATTTAGGACCTATTTTAAACTTTAATGAAGCAATTGCAGAAGTAAGATCAATGTTAGATGATGGTTTATCTAATTTAAATTCAGCAGGAACGTCATTTGTTTTTAATTTGGCAGGTTTTGAAGGATTTAATACGCCTTCAAGTTTTGCGGAGTTCAATAGAGCTACTGCGGCAATTGCAGCTTTATATGCAGGAGACAAGGGTGCTGCAAGAACGGCACTTTCTGGATCGTATTTGGATCTTAGTGGAAGTTTAACCAACGGACCTAAACATGTGTTTAGTCAAAGAAGTGGTGATGCAACCAATCCTGTATACAAAGGACCTTCTGGTGATACAGCAGAAACTGCGAACAATGGAGATCAAATTATCATACAAAATAGTTGGATCACGGATGCTGAAGATGGTGATACGAGAGTTTCATCAAAAGCGGCTGTAAGAATACTTCCTACTGGGCAAGATGATTTAAACGGAACGCACGAAACGAGGTTATATGCATCAAATATTTCTTCTATTGATCTCTCTAGAAATGAAGAATTAATTTTAGTATATGCAGAAGCTCAAATAGGTAGCGACAATAATGAAGCAGTTGCTGCTCTTAATGTAATTAGAAATGCTGCTGGGTTATCAGATTATGGTGGCGCAATAGATGATGGATCTTTAGTTACTGAAATGCTAAATCAGAGAAGGTATTCTTTATGGAGTGAAAACCATAGAATGTTTGATTTGAGGCGTTATAGTTTATCGGACACGCTTCCTATTGATAGAGTTGGGGATATTGTATATAATGTGTTTCCTGTTCCTTTGACAGATTTATAAGCATAACTAATACATTGTTAAATTTCATAGCATTAAAAAAGTCTCAACATTTGTTGAGGCTTTTTTTTAATGCTGTAAATAAGACCTAAGAACTGTGCTTAAAATCATGCACTAGTACTGCACCTTTCAGCATAATAAATAGAAATCAAGAGTAAAATAATCTTATGAAAGATGGCTTATTAAGATGTGGAGAAAACTTTTATTTTTTTAAAAAAACAGGAATAACTGTAAAAGTTAAATCCTATTTTATTTCTCTAGAGATGAGCTTAAAAGGACGGTTCCTTGAAAATAGAGTAAATAAAAAAAGGTTTTAACAGTATATATGTAAATTTTTAACAAAAAATTCACATATAATAAATAATTAAGGTAGTTTTGTTAGATACTAAAAATTCAAAAATGATGAAACAAAAAAACTTTACAAAATTTTTAATGTTTTCTTTTTTATTCTTGTTGCCTTTAGCAATGCTGGCGCAAACAATAAACGGAAAAGTAACTGATAATTCTGGTAGTACGCTACCTTATATGAATGTTCTTGTAAAAGGAACAACAATAGGAACCACAACTAATGACACGGGAGAATTTAGCTTAACAGTTAAAAGTTTGCCTGTAACCTTAGTAGTGTCTGCTATGGGTTTTGAAACAAAAACTGTAAAAGTAACTAAGAATGTATTTATAACAATTGTTGTGAATGAAGACAATGTTTCTTTAGGAGAAATTGTTGTGATTGGTTCTAGAAACCCAAACAGATCTGTTATAGATTCTCCAGTACCAATTGATATTGTTGATATTAAAGAATTAGCAGCATCCGCACCACAGGTTAATTTAAATCAAATTTTAAACTTTGTTGCACCTTCATTTACATCGAATACACAAACCATTTCAGATGGAACAGATCACGTAGATCCTGCTTCGTTAAGAGGTTTAGGTCCAGATCAAGTATTGGTGTTAATTAATGGTAAAAGAAGACATACTTCTTCATTAATAAACGTGAATGGTACTTTTGGTAGAGGTTCTGTAGGTACAGATTTAAATGCAATACCAGCAGCAGCTATTAAAAGATTAGAAGTATTAAGAGATGGTGCAGCAGCACAATATGGTTCTGATGCAATTGCAGGAGTTATAAACATCGTTTTAAACGAAACAGTAAATGAATTGTCTATCGCAGTAACTACAGGAGCACATTTTAGTGAAAACTCTAACAGTCAAACTGGTGGTTCTGATGGTGAAACTACAAACGTTAGTGCAAGCTACGGATTGCCTTTAGGTGAAGATGGTGGTTTTATTACATTCTCTGGAGATTTTGATGTGCGTGAAGCGTACAACAGAATGAAAGAATGGGAAGGTGGTATTTTTAACGGATACAATGTTGTAGAAAGATTAGCAAATGCGAACAACGCTTTGCATTCCTCAGAATTTTTATCATTGGCGAATGGAGTAGATGGTTCTACACCGTCAGGAGTAAATGGGATGCCAATTATAGACAACTTAAAAGGTTTTGCAAATGCAGCGGGTTATGCTACAACTGCAGGAGACGGTTTTGCTGAATTACAAACTATTTTAGGAGCAGATGCAACTACTTCTGAATTAGCTGCAAGAGGGCAGAAAAGAACAGATTATAACATGAGAGTAGGACAATCTAAAGTAAGAGGAGGTAGATTTTTCGCCAACCTTAAATTACCTTTAGATGACAACGGAACAGAATTGTATTCTTTTGCAGGAATGAGTTCAAGAAACGGTAACTCTGCTGGTTTTTATAGATTACCAAGTCAAAGTAGAACGTTTACACCTGCTTATAACAATGGTTTTTTACCAGAAATTAATTCAACGATTTCAGATCAATCTTTAGCAGTTGGTATTAAAGGTAAAATTGGTGAGTGGAATGTAGATTTCTCGAACACTTATGGTAAAAATGCGTTTGATTTTGTTATTGGAAACACCTATAACGCTTCACAAGGAAATGCATCTCCAACAACTTTTGATGCTGGTGGATTCTCTTTTATGCAAAATACTACAAACTTAGACTTATCTAAATTTTACGAAGATACTTTTGAAGGTTTTGGTGTTGCTTTTGGTGGGGAACACAGGATAGAAAACTATCAAATTATTTCAGGTGAAGAATCTTCTTACACACAATACCAAGCAGATGGTTTACCATTTACAGGTATTGAAGGGACTACACCGTTAAAAGACTTTTTTGGAAGATCTAGACCAGGTGGTTCTCAAGTATTTCCAGGATTTGGTCCTAAAAACGAATTGGATAGAGCACGTAGTAGTGTTGCTGCTTATTTAGATTTAGATGCGAAGTTTTCTGAAACTTTCTCAACTACTTTTGCAACACGTTATGAAAACTATTCAGATTTTGGTTCTACCTTAAACTTTAAGTTGGCTTCTATCTATAAAGTTTCAGACAACTTTAGAATTAGATCTTCTTTTAACACTGGTTTTAGAGCACCTTCTTTACACCAATTAAACTTTAACTCTACGTCTACTATTTTTCAAGACGGTGTTCCTGTAGAAGTAGGTACGTTTGCAAATGATAGTAAAGCTGCACAATTATTAGGAATTCCTCAATTAAAAGAAGAAACGTCTAACAGTTTTAGTGCTGGTTTTACAGCAAAATTACCAGAATCTAACTTAACTTTTACAGTAGATGGTTATGTAGTAAATATTGCTGATAGAGTGGTGTATACAGGTCAATTTAAAGGACCAGGTACAGGATCTGAATTAGATGTATTATTAATTCAAGCAAACGCTTCTGCAGCATCTTTCTTTGCAAATGCAATAGATACGCAGTCTAAAGGAATTGATTTCGTAGTTTCACACAAAGCAAGATTTGGAGCAAACACAAGATTAAAGACTGATTTATCAGGAACGCTTTCTCAAACAAGACAAGTAGGAGGTATTAATTCTTCTCAAATTTTAAAAGATGCAGGTTTGGTAGATACTTACTTTCCTGAAACTAGTAGAATCTTTTTAGAAGAGGCAGTGCCAAGAACTAAAATGAATTTAACGAACAGTTTAACTTCTGGAAAATTTAATGTTTTCTTAAGAAATGTATACTTTGGTAAAGTATCTGAAGCAACTAATTCTGTAGCAAATCAACAAATATTTGCTTCAAAAATTGTTACAGATTTATCTCTTGGGTATAAAGCTACAGAAGATTTAACTTTTACAGTAGGAGCGAACAACTTATTAGATGTTGCGCCAGACAGAGCTATTGAAGCGAACCGAAGTGGTGGACGTTTTGATTGGTCTAGAAGATCTCAACAATTTGGTGTTGGTGGTCGTTTCTTATTCGCAAGAGTAAGTTTCATCCTAAAATAAATCAATTTATTTTATTATTTTATTATTTTATAAAAAAGCGGCTTTATGCCGCTTTTTTTATGCTTAAAAATTAGTATTTTTATATACGAGAAACAGGCAATGTCAAATAATCATGATCAATCAAAACATCTTATCATTAAAACAATCTTCTACGCTTTTAATTAATGAAAAGGTAAAAGAATTAAGAATAAAAGGGAAAGAAATTAGTCATTTTGGCTTTGGGCAGTCTCCCTTTCCAATTTATGAGAGTATTGTTGCTGCGTTAAGAGAAAATGCAGAAAACAACCATTATTTACCGGTTGCAGGTTTGGAAGGATTAAGAGAAGAAATAGCCTTTTTTTTAAACAACCACCAAAATATTAAAACAACAAAAGAGTCCGTTTTTATAGGACCAGGAAGTAAAGAGTTGTTATACCAATCCATCTTAATTTTCGATGCGGTATTTTTAATACCAAAAGGAAGTTGGGTAAGTTACATTCCTCAAATACAGTCTAAAGGCGGTACCTATCATGTTTTAGAAACCAATTTTGAAAACGATTTTAAATTAACATCAGAAATTTTAGATACTTTTTTTGAGCGCGAAGTTTCTAAAAAACAAACGGTTTTAATATTAAACTCACCAAACAACCCAACGGGAGCCGTTTACACAAAAGAAGAATACAAAGCATTAGCAATTACTTGTAGAAAACACAATATTGTGGTTTTTTCTGATGAAATCTATTCTCAAATCAACTTTTCTGAAAGGTATTCACCAAGTATTTCAGCATACTACCCTGAAAAAACAATTGTTTTTGGAGGCTTAAGCAAGGTGTTTTCTGCAGGCGGATACCGTTTAGGTTACATGATGTTACCTAATGAGATGCAAGATTTGCAAAACGTCTATAAATCGCTTTTTAGTGAAACCTTTAGCTGTGTTTCATCTCCCATTCAATTTGCTGCAATAAAAGCATTTGAATATAACAAAGATTTGCAAAACTATGTAGCAACTACGGCAGCTATCTTAAAAAACATTTCAGCATTTATTTACAAAGAACTTTCGGAAGTAAAGGTTGAATGCACAAAATCTGAAGGCGCATTTTATATGTTAATCGGATTTAACCTGCACAAAGCAGCCATTTTAAAATTAGGTATTTCCAGCAGTTTTGAGCTGGCCAATTACGTTCTTGAAAATTACAATTTTGCGATGCTGCCTGGGGTAGATTTTGGTTTTGAAAAAGACGAGTTGTTTTTTAGAATTGCTTTTGTAGATTTTAACGGAGAAAGTGTCATGAAAGCCTATTCTTGTCATAAAAAAATTGACAGCAATTTTATAAAAGAATATGCACCCAATGTATTTCTTGGCGTAGAAAAGATAAAAAATTTTATGGTAGATTTGAACGGATAAAAGTTTAATATTTTTTTAAATGAAGCTCGTTTTCATGAAACACACCGTAGGTGAAATACTGTATCCAATCTCCAAGGTTTACATACATGCTATCTTTTTGTAACTTTATCTCTAGGGGTAGATGTCTATGGCCAAAAACAAAGTAATCATAATGGTTAGATGCTAATTTTCGTTTGCAGTATTGCACCAACCATTCATTCTCTTCCCCTAAAAACTTGGCATCTTCATCACCAGAAATCATTTTATTTTTTACAGACATGTATTGTCCTAATTTTACACCAATATCTGGGTGTAACCAACGAAACAACCATTTAAATAAAGGAAACGTAAATACTTTCTTCATGCGTTTATAACCTTTGTCTTCAGGTCCTAAGCCATCTCCGTGGCCAATAAGCATTTTTTTATTATTGATAAGAAACTCTTGTGGCGTGTGATACACCGGAATGTTTAATTCTTTTTCGAAATAGTCATTCATCCATAAATCATGGTTTCCAACAAAGAAATAAATAGGAATACCTGCATCTTTAAGTGCTGCTAGTTTTCCTAAGACTCTTACAAAGCCTTTAGGTACAACAGTTTTATACTCAAACCAAAAATCGAATAAATCTCCCAGCAAAAAGATAGCTTCAGCATCTTCTTTTATTTCATCTAACCAAGCAACAAACTTTTGTTCTCTAGGAAAACTTGCTGCTGCATTTGGTGCGCCTAAATGTTGATCTGAAGCAAAATAGACTTTTTTATTTTCTGAAGTATTTATTGTTACCATTGCTACAAAGAAAAGCTATTCTTGTATACTTTCCAACTCCAAGACTTTTAGCAACATTTTGTCTTCTTTTTGCATAATTCTATAGAAGCCAAGATCACCAAACAGCAAATTAGCTATCGACGCATTTAAGTAATGTTTCATGCTTTTTTTCTCTTCAGAAGTAGGTTTATTGCGCATTTTTATAGCAATTAAAAAAGCGTTGTAAACGGTTTCATCTTTATCAAAAGATTGAATGAAAGTATCAATATTCCATTTTTCTAATTCTTTTCTATTGTTATCTACATAATCAAAAGCAAAATTATTCATACTATAAAAACTATAGTTGGTAAGAGTAGAAGAGGTGTCTATGGCTACAAATACGTCTGGTATAATGCCACCACCACCGTATACTATTTTTCCTTTAGGAGTTTTAAATTTTAAAGAATCTATTACCTGAATACTGTCTTTATTTAGTAGTTCTCCGCGAGCAATTCTTTGCTCATATTCTTGGTAATAATTTTTGTTTCCGTTACCAGAATATGGTTTTTGAATAGAACGACCTGTAGGTGTGTAATAACGGGCTGTAGTTAGACGAACTGCAGAGCCATCTCCTAAATCCATTTCTATTTGCACCAAACCTTTTCCAAAAGAGCGTCTTCCGATAATAGTTCCTTTGTCGTTATCTTGCAAGGCACCAGCTACAATTTCTGAAGCAGATGCAGAATTTTCATCAATGAGAACATACAAACCTCCTTTTTCAAAATCGCCTTTTTTAGTCGCAAAAGATTCGTCAATTTTATCTTTATTGTTTTTGGTAAAAACAATCAATTTATCAGCTTCTAAAAATTCATCAACAATACTATTTGCAATGTCTATAAACCCACCACCATTGCCACGAAGATCTAAGACAAGATCTGTCATGCCGTTATTTTTTAATTTAAGCAATGAAGTTTTAAACGCTGTGTATGTATTTCTTGCAAAACGATCTAGTTTGATATAACCAATAGAATCATTTAGCATGTAGGCTAAATCTACGCTTTTAATATTTACACTTCCACGGGTAACAATTACATTAAACAGCGAGTCTGTACTTTTTCTATAAATTTGAAGATTTACTTCAGTATTATCTGCTCCTTTTAAATACTTAGGCACGGCATCACTGATAATCTCTTTGCCAAATAAAGTATCTTTATTTGCCATTAAAATTCGGTCTCCCGCTTTTATTCCTGCCTTTATACTTGGGCCGCCTTTGATAGGTTGCACAACGGTAACAGAATCTAAAATCATTCTAAATTGAACACCAATTCCAACAAAATTACCTTGCATGCTTTCTTTAACCGCTTGTAATTTTTCTTTTGGAATGTATACAGAATGCGGATCTAATTCACTCAACATTTGGGTAATAGCGCCATCGAGCAACCTTTCTGTAGAGACTTTATCTACGTAATCATTCTCAATAAAATTGATGAGTCTTTTAATTTTTCTTTCTTGGGTTCCACTTTTTGATACGGGTAAGAAATTGTTAGTATTGCCTCCAAAAGACATTCCAATTAAAATTCCAAAAACCACAGCAATTGAGAGAAATAGGGGAATATTTTTTTTATTCATAAGGTAAATTCATTAATTCTACGCCTGCTTTTTCTAGAAACTTTAAACCCGCATTGTCTTTATAGGCATTGGCGTATACCACTCTTTTTATACCTGCTTGATGAATTAATTTACTACACTGTGTGCATGGAGATAACGTAATATAAAGGGTTGCATTTTTTGCAGATTGGGTTGAACTTGCAACCTTTAAAATGGCGTTTGCTTCTGCGTGTAAAACTTCCCATTTTGTGTCTCCGCTTTCATCTTCACAACAATTTTCGAAACCAGTTGGCGTTCCGTTGAAACCGTCAGAAATAATCATTCTGTCTTTTACAATTAAGGCACCTACTTGTTTGCGTTTACAATGAGAAAGTTTGCCCCATTCTAAAGCCATTTTTAAGTAAGCTTTGTCGTATTTTAACTGTTTTTCTTCCGTCATGAAGTCTAAGGTAAAAAGATTAATAAGATTGAACTGTTAATAAATAGTAAATTTTTGTGAAAAGAGATGAATTAGATTTCTGCATGAAAAGAAACTGCTATTGTATCGATTTAATTTTGCTTTTAGATTACCAAAAAACGCTATTTAACATCATTTGAATAGCGAAACCAATTACGATAGATGAGCACACTAAAATCCAATCTCTTTTGGTTACTTTAAAAAAGTTTTGAAGTATTAGGCCGATGCATAAAACACCCACAACTATAATTACTTGAGCGGCCTCTATTCCTAAAGAAAACTCTAATAAAGGAATGACTTTATCTTCTCCTTTGCCAACCATCATTTTAAAATAATTTGAAAAGCCTAAACCATGGATGAAGCCAAAGAGTAAGGCAAAAATTAAGTTGATGTTTTGTTTTCCTCCGGAAGCTTTTTTTGCTGTAAAAACATTCATTGCACCCGTAATAAAAATGGTTACAGGAATTAGAAATTCAATCAGTTTCATATGCACACTTAGAATTCCAAAAGCAGACAGTGCCAGCGTTATCGAATGACCTATTGTAAAAAGAGTTACCAACCAAACTACTTTCTTAAATTGATGAAAGCTAAAAACAACAGCTAAAACAATTAAAAATAAAACATGGTCGTAGGCATTAAAGTCTAAAACATGGTATAGACCCATTTTAAAATAGAGAATAAAATCGTTCATTTTTACAGAAATTGTGTGTACTCAAAGATAAGAAAAGAATAAACTATTTTACTTCATTATTTTTTTAAAACTAAAATGAAAGTTTCTTCCTTTCTGTGAAATTAGTTTCTTGTATTTTATTCTATGTTAGAAAAATTAGAGGTATTTGAGAGGGATTATTTTGATAATTTTTAAGATATAAAGTATCTTTGTACTACATATTTAAAACATCCAATTTAGGTGTTAATTATTGTTTTTACCGATATTAAATACGCCTACTCTTTCTTGTTTTGTTGAACAAAGTAGTTATGAAATATAATAAAGCCATCGTATACATGATTATTAGCGTAATTGCTTTTGCAATTATGAATACGATTGTAAAGTATGTATCTGTTTTTAATGCCTATCAAATTGTGTTTTTTAGGTCTATTGGTACTTTGGCATTTACAATTCCTTTAATTTTAAAGAATCGAATTCCCATTTTAGGAAACAATAAAAAATTACTTTTACTAAGAGGTTTAGCAGGTGTAATTTCGTTAACACTTTTTTTTCAATCTTTAAATTATTTAGATGTGGGTACTGCAGTTTCATTAAGGTATACCTCTCCAATCTTTGCGGCTATTTTAGCACTCGTTTTCTTAAAAGAAAAAATAAAGCCAGTGCAATGGTTGTTATTTTTAATTGCATTTGTGGGGGTTCTATTTGTAAAAGGATTTGATACAAGCATAAATTCTGTAGGCTTGTTATTGGTTACTTTATCGGCTCTTTTTCTAGGACTTATTTTTGTAGTGATCCGTAAAATGGGAACCAAAGAAAATCCGTTAGTTATTATCAATTATTTTATGGCCATGGCTTTTGTTTTTGGCGGAGTTATGTCTATCAATCATTGGAGAAACCCGAATGCAGTAGAGTGGATTTTACTTTTAAGTTTGGGCATTTTTGGGTATGCAGGTCAGTTGTATATGACCAAGGCATTTCAATCTCAAGCAACAAGTTTAATTGCACCTCTAAAATACCTAGAAGTAATTTTTATGATTATTATTGGAGCTACTTGGTTTGGAGAAATTTATAGTTTTTGGACTTTATTCGGAATATCTTTAATCTTATTAGGCTTGGTTTATAACGTTTTCCTAAAAAACAAATTATAGAGCATTTGCCATAAGTGTTGCTATTTCTTCGTTAGATATTTTAGGATTTGCGCCATGATGTTTTGCCACCAAAGCGCCAATTGCGCAAGCGGTATCAATTGCTTTTTGCGGACTTTCCTTCTTCAACAAACAATCAATTAATGTGGCTAAAAAAGAATCTCCAGAACCAACGGTATCTGCAACGGTAATCTTATACCCAGCATTCGTGTAGAATTCATTTTCGTGAAAAAGAACAGCTCCTTTACTTCCAAGAGTTACACAAATTTGAGAGGTATTTGTAAATTTAGAAATGTGTTTAATATTTTCTTTTATGTTATTGTTTTTGTAGTCTAGTTTTCTATTAATTTCAAAAAGTTCGTCGTCATTAAATTTTATAAAGTTGGCACTTTTCATGAAGGTTACTAAGGTTTCTATTTGATAATGCGGAGGTCTTAAATTTACATCAAATACGGCATAACTCGCTACACTTAGTAATGTTTTTAAGGTGCTTTCAGATTGTTTATTTCTACAAACAAGACTTCCAAAAATAAAAGCATCTGAACTTGTTACTAAGGGCGTAAGTTTTTCCTTTAAAAGAATATAATCCCAAGCGCACGGTTGTTTAATTACGTATGAAGCGGATCCTTTTACATCTAAGGTTACTGCGACTTTGCTTGTTTCATGAGTTTTATTTGTCTGAATATGAGCAACAGGTAATCCTTGTTGCTCGATGTATTGTTTTAATTCCTCTCCATTTGTGTCATTTCCAACACTACTAATAATGGTAACTTCATTTTTAAATGAATGCAACCTTAAGGCAACATTTAAAGGTGCTCCTCCAATCTTTTGATGGGTAGGAAAAACATCCCAAAGAACTTCTCCAAAACACGTTATTTTGCTCATTATTTTAATTTTTTGTACGAATAACTTTCTTTTTAAACCTCGCTAATAGGGCTAAGAAAACGAGAACAGTTAAAGATAGTAAAAACAGAAAACTCGATTTTAAACTGAAGGTGTGCGAGATATACCCGAGTAAAACGGGTCCTAATAAAAAGCCAATAAACCCAATACCAGACACAAATGAAATTCCGATAGACGCCTTTACATTTGCAGTTTTACCTGCTACTCTAAATAATTCTGGAATAATAACAGAGAGCCCAAGACCCACAATTCCAAAGCCTACTAAAGTAATTTCAAAGACACTTACAAGAATACAAGCATACCCGATACTTGCAACAATACAACCGTAAAAAATTATTTTTAAAGAGCCAATTTTCTCACTAATTTTATCGGCAAAAAACCTACCGAAAGTCATCATAATAGAGAAAAATATAAAGCCAAACCCAATGCGGTTTTGTTCTAAAACTCCAACTACTTCCTTTAAATACAAGCCGCTCCAATGCTCAATAGCACCCTCACTACTCATAATAACAAAGGCAATAAATGCAATAATAAACAATGGTTTTAGGGCATTAAAATCGTATTCTTTCTTTTCTTTTGAAATTGTTTCTTCAATAATTTTGTAATAATTTTTGGCTAGGATAATATTGGTGATAATTACAAAAACTACAATAAAGAGCATGTGATATGCTGGTTTTGTAAAAACAACAAGTAAAAAACTTCCTAAAGTAGCACCAATTGCACCACCTAAACTAAAAAAACCGTGCGCTGCAGACATGAAGTTTTGTGAATCTTCCTTTTCTATATAAGAAACCAATGCGTTCATAGCAATATCTGTAGAGCCTACAAAGATACCCGCAACAAATAAAGAAACGCACAGGAGCAAATAAGTAGGCGCCATTAATGGGAAGATGAAGGAGATTGCAAATAGAATAACACCTATTACAGCATACCGTCCCAAACCTACTTTTTTTGTAATAAACGGCACTAGTGGAAGAAACAATAAGATGCCCAAAGCGAAACAAAATAAAGCAATGCCTATTTCTGAATCGTTTAATTGTAGTTTTTCTTTTACATGCGGAATGTATAAAACCCAGGTACCAATAATAAAATTTAAAGAAGCAAAGATCCAGGCAACAGAAAAATACTTAAATTTTGACAAAATAATTTTTAGAGAATGCATTTTAAAACTTACTGTTTTTTAAATAATTTACTATTCTGATTTGCTTATCAAGAAGTATTCCCAAGGTTGTAACTCAATTTTTTCTGTATTTAAAACAATTTTTTCAGCTGTTAAAACATCTGTAAAAGAGCCCTTTAAGTCCAGGGTAAAAGTTTGTGCTTCCTTCGATAGGTTTCCAATAAAATAAATGGATGCATTATTTTTACTTTTATTAAAAGCCAAAACGTTTTCATTATTCGTATTTAAGATGGAATAGTTAGCAGCATTTTTACCGCCATTTAAGGCCGTATTGTTGTTTTTAAGCGCACCTAGTTTTTCTAATAAACTCCAGGTAGTTCCTTTCGTTTTAGGAATACTATCTTTCTCAAAAAACTTTAATTGATAGTCTAAATCGTATTCTTGTCCGCTATAAATTAAAGGCATTCCGGGTATCGTGTATACAAGTGTTGTCATTAAATTACTTGCATTTCCCATACGTTCTTTTACGGTTCCACTCCAAGAATTTTCATCATGATTGGTCACAAAATTCATTTTAATATCACTGGTATTTTTAAGACTGTCTTGTTTTTGTAAATAGGTAATAATTGCAGTCGCATTTGCTTCGCCTTTGGCAATTTTGTTTAAAATATGGTGTCCTTCCCAAGCATATTGCATGTCAAAACCATTCTCAAATAAATCTTGTTGCTCTGCCTCTGCCAACATAAAAACGGGCTTTATAGCATTTAATTCTTCTGCAACTTGTTTAAAAAAGACTGGTGGTACTTTGTGTGCAACATCCATTCTATAGCCATCAATATCAAAGTCTGTAACCCAATACTTCATGTCTTTTATCATTTCTGCTTGCATGGCTCTATTATCATAATTTAAATCTGCAGTATCCGTCCAGCCCCAAGATTCGCCTGTATCTGGATTGATAGGGTCTATAATTTCACCATTTTCATTTTGCGTGTACCATTCTGGGTGTGCAAAAATCCAAGGATGATCCCAGCCTGTGTGATTGGGTACCCAATCGATAATTACATAAATACCGTTTTTATGCGCTGTTTCTATGAGGTTCTTGAAGTCTTCTTTGTTTCCGAATTCTTTATTAATAGCCTTGTAATCAGACACCGAATAATAACTTCCTAAATACTTTTTACGTGCTGTTTCGTCTTCAATATCAGTAGTAAAAGAACCATCCGTTGCTTTTCTTTTTACTTCAGAAATAGGATTGATTGGCATTAACCATATAATTTTTACCCCTAATTTTTTAAGCCCCGGAATGTCTTTCGTAAATGCATTAAAGGTGCCTTCTGGAGAATACTGTCTAATATTAGCTTCATAAATAACTGCGGTTTCCATCATTTCTGCAGTTACTGCTGGAATTGAAACTTCCACTTCTTTCACTGCCGTTTGACAAGAAATAAATGCGATGAAAAGGCCGAATATAAAGGTTGTTTTTTTAATCATTTTTAAATAGTTTATTTGGGGTAGTTAATTTATTTAGGTGCTGTTTGTATTCTTTATTTATTAAGGTTAAGCCGTATTGGTATGAGGCATTCATCCAACCAAAACCTTCATCGGTAATGTATTCGAAATCTGTACCTACATTGCCATACTCTGCAAAAACCTTGTGTGTAGCAGCAACTACATCGTATTTTTCGGGGATGGTTCCGTTATAATCTACTGCATTTTTGGTAATCATAAACAACCATCTATAAATGAGCTCTTGCGCTTCATTTTGATAGTTGTAATGCAGTAATCCTTTCCAAATGAGCATTTGATGTGGTGCCCAACCATTCGGAAAATCCCATTGTCTTTGTGGTCTTTCTGTAGATATTTCTCCAGCACTTTCTTTGGTGCTTCCTGCAATACCGCCTTCCATTTTTAAAAGTGGAATGGCAGTTTTAACCAATTTTTCTGCTTGTTCTTTGGAGGCCATTTTTGCCCATAAAGGCATGAAGGTGGTTGCTGAAATAAAGTCGGAGTTGCTTGCTAACTTTATATTATAATCGAAATAAATTCCTTTTTCTTCGTCCCACAAATAGGTGTCTGCGAGTTGTTTTCTTTGTGTTGCTTTTTCATCCCAAGATGCACTTGTATACTTTTGATGGTGGTACGTAAAATTACCTTCAAATTCTGAAGCGATGATTTCTGCAAAATCTGTTTCGTATTTATATAAAAATGAATTCAAATCCACTAAATTTAATTCGGCACAATTGCCATCAATTCGATAGGAAGTATCATGGCCAGATTCTCGCACAGATCTGTCGTTTAAAAAATAAATATCGAGGTTGGTATTTTTTATCTTGCCATTTTGATACCCTTCAATATAATTTTCAACAGAGGTATTTAAGGCCGTCGCTAATGGCTTAATAATGGCGTCAAAATGCCCAGTTTCACATTCTGGTGGCACTCCTAGTCCGTCTGCAAGAAACCTATTCAAACCATTTTTGGTGAGTCGTTTTCCTTGCACCATCCAAACGGTTTCATATTCTTTAATAGCGGTTTGTAAATGCGATTTTAACCATTCTTTATCTTTAGTTACCTCAAAGACTTCCCGAATTAAAGAGGTGTAAAAAGGGGGTTGTGTTCTCGTTAAATAATAAGATCTATTGGCATTTAGAATTTTGCCATACTGTTCAATTTCATATTGAAAGTTGTCTGCCATGGCTTTTGCCAAAGCTACTTTGCCATCTATAATTAAACCTACAGATTCAAAATAACTATCCCAACCGTACATTTCATTAAAGCGCCCGCCAGGAACCACAAATGGAACTCCTTGAATTTTGCCGTTTTGTTTTTCTAATTTTAAAGCCAAAATACCAGGTTTTGTATTGATGCTTTTTACAAATTCTGGAGTAATTATTTGAGGCAATTGAATGGCTTCTATTGGTAATTTTTTTTCTAATTGCTGATAATATTGTAATGCAGTAGTATCTTCAAAAGGAACATAAATTTTTAAAATAGCGCCAGTTAAGGAGTCGTTTTTAGTATCCGACAATAAGGCTTCAATTCCTTTTTCGTCCATGGTTCTTGTCAAACCTTGCCAATAATATTCTTTGATACTTCTTGAAATTCTTTCAACAGGCAGCTCTTCAATTTTAGAAATATCCAATTTTAAAACAGCAAGTCCCTTCTTTTTTGCACGCACCAATTCTTGCAATAAATTAGATAAATAATAGGTGCCTTTTATTGGGTATCTTTCTCCAGAAGATGATGTAATTACAAATTCTTTCGGACCTTTATCTTCGATGGTAATTTTTTTATCACCATCTGTGTCCTCCTGAATGAGAAGATTTTTTAAAGTTTCTTTTATGTCTAGGGTGAAAATCATGCTGAAATAATAGTATTTTTTTTACTCATAGCGTATAGAATCCATATAGAAATAAGGATTCCAGTAAGCGGAATTAAGGATAAATAAAATGCGGTAGCACCGTCATATTTTTGGAAGACATTGCCGGTAATGATAGAGCCGGTTGTGCCACCCAAAGCAGAAAAAACTACAATTAAACCTGCCATAGAACTGTGCATGTGTTTTGGCAAAGAAGATAAAATTGTTGAGTTTATAGTAGGATATACAGGTGCTAGAAATAGTCCGATGATAGGCATTAGATAGACTACTAAGGGTGCATTTGTCCAAGTTATTAACCCCTCAATAGAGGCGTCTCCAGCCAATGGTAAAACAAGTACGATTAAAATTCCTGCGGCTACCAAACAGAAAGTGAGTAGGTAAATCCATTTTACTTTATTTAAAATAAAGCCGCCTAAAAAACGACCAATCATAAACGCGCCGCCCAAAACAGCTCCTGCTTGAACCGCCATACTTGCAGGTGCGTGTATAATATCTGTGTAAAAAGTTGGAAACCAAGTTTGGAAACTTTGCTCTATCAATACATATAGAAAAATACTAATGATAAAAATGAGCGTCAGTGGTTTTACAATCAAGAACAGCATTTCCTTAAAATCTTCAGAAAATCTCCGTTTTTCAATGGTTGCTTGCGATTCGTCTAGTTTCGAAACAAAGAGGACAACAAATGCTAAGAGTGAAACAGCGCCCATAAACCAGTAAATATTTAACCAGTTGGTAGATTTCGGATTGGCATCATCTATAAAAAGACTAAAAACAATGTTTCCTAAAAGAATACCTCCCATAAAAACACCCTCTAAAATCCCCATAAAACTCCCGTGCTCTTTTTGGTTGTTTGTAATTAAACCAATGGTTGCAAAAACAGCAATTTTAATCAAGGCAAAAGAGACCCCAATGACTAGAAATAGGACTTTGAAATACCAGAATCCGTTTGTAAAAGGCGTAATAAAACAAAAAATAGACACCAAAGCCAAACCTAACAACATAGATTTCTTTAAACCAATTTTAGGCAAAAAAGAAGCCAAAATAAAGGAAGCAATGGCAATAGGAATGTCTTTAAAACCCTCTAAAACACTTGCGCTACCTTTAGAAATATCCATGCTACGTTGTACTTGTAATATTACTGTTCCTACACTATTCAATAGAAATGCAAAAACAAAGTAATTTAAGAAAAGTGCTATTTTTATGCCAATATTTTTCATAGAGTAAGCTTTAAATTTTGATTTTTTTATTCATTTTTAGCTTTTGTTTCATTTAAACGCATTGCTAAAAGTGCAGCTATTGCAAAAAACACTCCTGCAAATAGTATTGCATTTATGGCATTACTATCTAATAAATATTTATAAATAGGTCCAAAAGTTACAGTTTGGATAAACATAGGTATTACAATCATCATGTTTAAAATACCCATATAAACCCCTCTTCTATCTTGAGGTACAATTTTTGAAACCATCGTGTACGGGATTCCCATCATCGCAGCCCAACCAATTCCAAACAGTACCATTGGCAATAAAACAAGCCAAGGATCAGAAATAAAAGGAATTGAGAACAATGCTATAGCTGAACCAACTAAACTTAAGGCATATATTTTTTTATTTCCAAACTTTAGAGATAAGGGCACTAAAATTAAAGCAACAAGCATGGTGGTTA
>Ga0075446_10000258_pt1 | contig 21773 bp, 19 predicted proteins | sample CoawatmetaG05DNA_FD_71590 | JGI IMG/M metagenome (GOLD analysis project Ga0075446, IMG submission 71590) | Marine microbial communities from the West Antarctic Peninsula - Coastal water metaG058-DNA | ecosystem: Environmental > Aquatic > Marine > Coastal | place: Atlantic Ocean: West Antarctic... | reverse complement strand
TGCAATGATTTAAAAGGTTATTACAATAGACTTAATAAAGTGTTTAGTGCTTTAGAAAATAAATTTAAAATGCCCGTTATTATTGGAGCCTCAGGTAAGTATTTTTATTCTGATAATAAGTTTGAAGATAGAGATATTATTTATAAAAAAACACTTTCATTAATAAAGAATTCAAATTTAGTAATTGGACACTCTTCAATTGCACTTTTTCAGGCGATAGCAGATGAAAAGCCATTACTTCGATTGACTGACAAGTCTTTTGTGGGTGTAAAAATTTTTGATATTCACTATTGGAATGTCCTTATTAGTACAGATGATATTAATACTGAGAATATTTCTTTAATTTTAAGTAAAGCAGATAGAGAAATGGATCAACCAAAGAATATGAGTAAAGTTAAGGAAATGTTCTTGTGTGAAGAACACCTTAAATCATTTAACTATAGAGAGGTTATTAGAGATGCTATCTTATCTTTATAGAATAAATAGAATGCAAATAAGGAATTATATTTATTCTTTATTATGTAGATTTTTAAAAAAGAGAAATCACAATCATAGGCTTTCAATTCAAAAAAAAGACATTGAGCCTATATTCATTATTGGATGTGGGCGATCAGGCAATACTTTTTTAGCAAAATGCTTACATGAAACTGGCGATATATTTTTCCCTCCCGAAAATTTTTCTCTACTAAGGTGTTACAGTTATTACCTTAAAAATATCAATAAATCGTGGGTATTTAGAGTACGTGGTGTCATTAAAATTTTGGAATCTCAGGAAATGTCAAATCGATGGAAATTGTGTGATTCTCAAATAATTATAAGAGATCTTTTAAACACAGATGAAAAAACTTTAGGAAATATAATACATACATGGTATTCAATGTATGGAAAGACAATAGGTTACCCATCAGCTCGATGGGGCTGCAAAACTCCAAACATAACTCCATTTATCAATGATATGTTAGAAATTTTTCCTAAGGCTAAAATTATCTACATTTACAGAGATCCGAGTGAAGTAGTCCAGTCGTTTGCTCTTACTAGTTTAAAAATTTATAATAAGCCATCTAATGCAGAAGCTATATGGTTCTACTATAATAAAGTTACTCTACAAAATACAAAAAAGTCTAATTTTATATGGATTAATTTTGAGGATTTAATTGATAAACGATCTTCTACTATTAAAAAAATTGTAAATCATTTGAAGTTAAATCCCAATAAGAATAAAGTGGAGTTTATAAACGAAGATTTAAAACTAGCTCATTTGTTAGATTTAAATAATGATTACCACCAAAAGAAGTATTATAAAAAAATTCATTTACATTACTTTACTAGAAGACTTTACAAATCTATATTATCAAAAAATAAATAGACTTATTTAATATTATTTTCTCTAATTATGAAAGATTCAAATTATAAAAATTTTCCTAACCCTTATATTGATAATATTATTGGGAATTCAGATGATAATTACTTTACCCCAGTATTGAATGAAGTTTTGTCCTCAATTAAAACTCCATCAATAATATGTGATATTGGATGTGGTAATGGAATTTTTTCAGCTGCTTTGAAAAAAAATGATTCGAGTCTTATTGGCATTGATGGTAGTGAATATGCATTAAAGAAAGCATTAGAAATTGGGTTTGATCAGGTTCATTTAGTTAAAGATTTATCGTTAGATATACTTCCTATCAATAGTCAATATTCGGATTTGGTAATTTGTAAGGATCTTCTTGAACATCTTTTATTTCCAGAGCATTTGATTTCAGAAATTAATCGCATAACTTCTCCAGGAGGCTATCTTTTGCTTCATGTGCCTAACCACTTCCCCATAATTGGTAGACTACGAATGCTATTTACAAATAAAATTGATACTTTTAACTACTTTCCAAATTCTGATAGATGGAACTTTCCTCATATCCGTTTTTTTGATAAAGAAAGTTTAATTAAATTAGCATTAAAGTATGAATTCAAGATGCAATCTGACCATTCTTGGCTATTTTTCAGGCCTGCAAAATTAATTAAGATTTTTCCTTCTCTAGTTAAAATATTTGGTAATCGCTACTCAAATTCTACGTCTGAGGGCTTTACGATTTTATTCAAGAAGGATGGCTAGCTTATGGAGAAACAGAAATCAAGTAGCATTATTTTTTTTATTGAAAATGACCGTCCTGGTGGTGTTGATAGCTTTATTTTATCACTTGTTAAGTATTGGCCAAATAAAAATGATCGAATTATTCTAGTTCACAACTATAACCATCCAGGTGCAAAAATTTATCAACGCATAAGTCATTATTGTAAGATTGATTCACTTTATATTCCTTTAAGCTTTGTATTTTCTAAAGCTATTTTTGGCTTCTTTCCTCAAAAATTACAACAATTTTTTCGACCTATTTTCAAGTTATTTTTTTTTCCTATACAATTTTTAATTATTCAAAAATATTTTAAAAAAGCTGATGCTGATATTCTGATGGTAATAAATGGAGGTTATCCTGGTGGTGAAACTTGCAGGGTAGCAAATATAGTTTGGAATAGTCTTTACAAGTATTCAAGGCCCAATTTTCATAACTTTCATAATTTTGCAGTTAGCCCATTCTATGGAACAAGATGGTATGAAAACTTTGTTGATAAAATTTTCTTAAACTCTATTTCTGGAATGATTGGAGTTTCAAAAGTATGTGCTCAATCTTTAACTCAAAGAGATGGTCTAAAGCAATACCTTCCTAGCTATATATATAATGGCATTGATCAGAATAATACTGCATTGAAAGAATTACCAAGTGAAATTACAGATCTGGGGCTTTCTAAAAGCCAAATGTGCATAATGCTTGCAAATTATGAGGATCGTAAAGGTCATGAGTTTGTTATTAAATCATTTAAAAAAGTTTTAAATAAGCTTCCAAATGTCCATCTTATTTTTTGTGGGGCTGGCTCTGAAGAAGAAATAATTAAAGTTACAAAATTGACTGAAAAATACAATGTTGCCCAAAATATCCATATTTTAAATTTCATTGAAAATGGGTCTCTTCTTATTCCTTTTTTCGATCTACTTTTAGTCGGATCTCAAGAATTTGAATCATTTGGATTAGTAGTTGCAGAGGCAATGCTTTCTAAAGTCCCAGTTATTTCAACCTCTACTGGTGGTTTACGCGAAGTCTTAAAGGATAATTGTGGAGGGTATCTCATAGATAGAAATGATGAAGAAGCATATTCTAAATGCATAATTAAATTATTAGAGAGTGAGTCTTTAAGGATAAAAGTTGGAGAACAAGGCTTTAATCGTGTTAAATCTAAATTTAATGCTAAGTTAATGGCGCAAAAGTATCATAATCGTTTAGTTGGTAATCTTGAATGGATTGAAAAAGTTAATAAGGTATTAAAAAATAATGACTAGTCAAAAATTAGTTTGTAAGGTAGATTTATCTGAGTTAAAAAATATAACTCGAAGGCTATATGAGCCTAGAATGATAATTTCAATTTTAGTTTTGGTATATTCAAATTTATTACGTAAAACTTTAAGATATTTAAATTTAAATAAGTTTTTTTACTATCCCAGAAGTATAAAAAAATTAGCTAATTCTCTGAATAAAAAACCATTAGAAATTGAAATTTCAAAACCTAATAAAATTTTATTTGGCCCCTTCAAACTCAAGCTTTCTAATGATTATTGTTATTTTCAAGATTTTCCAAATTGGAATTTTAAGTACGAAGAGCATGAACAGTTTGTATCATTACATCGATGGAATTGGTTATTACATGCTGCTAGTAATAAAGAAGCAAAGCCTACTTTTGATTGGGGCGAGTCTCTAGTCCGCTCTTGGCTTATAGAAATGACAGTATTGCCTTCAGGGAGAGTCAGTAATACTTACACTGTATCTGAAAGAATAAGTAATTATTGTCTATTTATGCGTTGCACTTTAAAAGATTGGAAGAAATCTCCAAATGATATAGCTCAAGCTCTAATAATTATGGCCTACAATGTGGCCAATAATATTGAGTATCATCATGCAGATTTGACAGGAAACCATGTTGTAAATAATGCTAGGGCATTAATATTTGCTGGCCATTGTTTTGATGAGCCACAGTTAGTTAAAATTGGAAGAGAGATATTAAGTGATAAGCTGCCAATTCTAGTATTAGATGGTTTTTTACGCGAGGGTTCTTCTCATTATCAGTTCTTATTTACCAGGTGGCTAACTGAATTAACTCTCTTAGCTTCAGAAGAAAATGACACCCAGACACTGGAGTTATTAGAGCCTTATCTTAATCCATTAGTTAAAGGATGTAACTTTTTCTTAATCGAAAGAGATGGAGTTCAGCCTATTATGCCAACTTTTGGCGATATTTCACCTGATTGTGATCCCTTTTGGCTTATTGATTTACCAATCTCTCCACTCATCTCTAGCTCTAAAAATAATAGAGAGCTTTATGGTTGGGCTAGACTATTTGAGGAAGAAGAAGCTCTTGAGGTATTTAATACTTTGAATTCTTTAGATACTAATGAGAAATTAAAAGTATTTACCAAAACTGGATGGTATCGACTTGATATTTATGACTGGACAGCAATTTGGCATATTGATCCATATATGGGGCAAACAATTGCTAGTCATGCTCACCGAGATTCTGGAGCATTTGTGCTATTTAAAGACCAAAAAGAAATACTGATAGATCCAGGTCTAATAAGCTATGATTTAGACAAGCAAAGTCGCTATGGTTTCTATGGCATTGCTCATAATAGTATTCATATTGATAAGTACCCACCATTCTTATCTTCAAGAGATAGGCTATATCCAGACTATTATCGAAGGGCTATATTTACCACAAGTAAACTTATTAAAATTGATGGTGAATATATTTTTTCTTATAAACATAATGGATTTTCTCGTTTAAGGAATGGGATTTCAGACTGCAGTAGAGATTTTATTTTTTCAAAAGAAAGCTTGGAAATTAAGGATTTTTTTAATGGTACTGGAAAACATCAGATGGAATGCAGATTTCATTTGCCCGATGAAAATTCAGATATTAAAATTGAATGTATAGATGGACATAGCTCAGAGTATTTTTTATCAAGCTCAAATGAGCCGATGGGTGGCTGGAGATTTCCATCCTATGGGGTAAAGGATCCATCTTTAACAAAGTGCTTTATAGGAAATTTTTCTTTACCAGCGAATTTCTCCTACAAATTAAGGTTATCAAAGAGTTAATAATTATGTGTGGAATTTTTGGAATTTTCAATTTTAATGGCAAGCCTGTTTCTAAAGGTAGAATTAGGAATATGTCTGATAACCTTGTTCATAGAGGTCCTGATGATGAAGGTATTGTCTCATTTGGCCATATTTCTATGGGAATTAGACGACTTTCAATTATTGATCTATCAGGTGGCCATCAGCCAATAAGTAATGAGTCAAATGATATTCATATAGTAGCAAATGGAGAAATTTATAATTATATTGAACTAAGGTCTGAATTGATTGAACGAGGCCATAAATTTAAAACACATAGTGATATTGAAGTAATTTTGCATTTATATGAAGAAATGGGTATTAAGTGTATTGAAAAATTAAATGGAATATTTGCCTTAGCTCTGTACGATGAAAAAACTGATAACCTTTGGCTGGCAAGAGATAGATTAGGAGTTAAGCCCCTTTTTTATCAATATTCTGAAAATTTTTTTATGTTTTCATCAGATTTAAACTCGCTTAAATCTGCTTCTGATAATTGTGAACTTGATATAGATAGTATATCTATGTATATGGGCTATTCCTATATCCAAGAACCCAAGACAATTTATAAAAATTTAAGTAAATTGATGCCAGCAGAACAGGTTTTGATTAATAATAAAAGGGTAGTACTAACTAAATATTGGACGCCTAATCAGATAGAAACTGTCTCTATCAGTAGGGATGAGGCTGTTGAACATTTGAGAAGTTTATTGCATGAATCAGTTAGGCTGCAATCTAGGAGTGATGTTCCAATAGGAGTTTTTCTTAGTGGAGGGATGGATAGTAGTGCTATTGCTGCTTTATCTGCACAAATTTCTAGCACTGTCAATACATTTACTGTTGACTTTACTGGTAAAGGAGGTAAAGATGCAGAATTTGCAAAACTTCTAGCTGAGCAATTAGGAGCTAATCATACTATTATCAATGTTGATTTTCAAAAACAGCTTGATTTGCTTGATGAGTTAATGCCTTTTCTAGATGAGCCACTTGCAGATAGCTCAATAATTCCAACATATGCCATATCTAAAGAAGCTCAAAAAAATGGAATTAAAGTTTTATTATCAGGTGCGGGAGGAGATGAAGTTTTTGGAGGTTATTCAAGACATTTTTCTAATAAAATTGGCTCTGCGCCTTGGCTATCAGAAAGAAAATTAATTAAAAAATTATTTTGTATAGCTACCAAGAGTTCTAGGCCAGATTGGTCTTTAAGATTAAAAAGCCAAGGTCGAAATTTTGCAACAATGATATCAGGGGCAAATTTAGAATTTCTTCAACAGTTATTTAATGACCAATCTCAATTCGATTTATTAATGAAAAACTTTGATTTATCTTTTGATGGCTCGATTTATAACACTCCGCTTAAAAGAATTAAATTGGATTTAGAGAACTATTTACCTAATAATATATTATCTTTAACAGACAAAGCTTCAATGGCTGCTTCAGTTGAAGGGAGAGTTCCACTTTTAGATCATAATATTGTAGAATTCGCATATTCATTACCAAGTAATGTATTAATAGGTAGAACTAATGATAAATCATTACTTAAAGAATCACTTAAACATACTTTACCATCTTCTATACTTTCTAGAAAAAAAGAAGGGTTTAATTCACCAATAAACTCATGGGTAGGGATTGAGAAAAGTATCATAAAAGAAGAGTTGCTTAGTGGTTTAGCTAGCCCACTTAATTCAATATTTAATTCAAAAACTATTGAAGATTGGTTAAAAAATAACACCAAGCGTTCTCAATCTGGCCAATCTTTATATTCTTTATATGTTCTAAATAAGTGGATTAGAGCTCATGAGTAATGCTTACTTTTCAGTTTTTTTTAAATTATTTTTTCGGACATTATAATGGCTAGTATAAGTGTAATTTGCCCTGTTTTTAATTCCAGTAATTTTGTTGAAAAAACTCTTTCTACGTTGCTAATTCAGTCTAGAAAACCAGATCAGATAATTATTATTGATGATGGATCTCAAGATAGTACTATTGAAGTAGTAACTCATTTTTTAACAAAGAATGCTTTAAATATTGATTGGGAGATTATCAAATCTCCTCATAAGGGTCCTGGTGCTGCTAGAAATATGGGTATCTATCATGCATCTTCAGAATGGATTGCTTTTATAGACTCTGACGATCTTTGGAACTATGATAAATTAGAAAAAGTTGAGGATGTTATTATTAATAATCAAAGTATAAATTTTATTTGTCATAATGAATTGTATAAAAGGCAGAATCGGGAGCCTAAGATTCTAAAGTACACAGATTTATATACTCCAAGCAAATCGTTAGTTACTCAGCTTTATTCAGCAAATATTTTTTCAACTTCAGCCGTAGTATGTACTCGATCTTTATTATTAAAATTTAATGGCTTTAGTGAAAAATTAATGTCAGCACAGGATTATGAGTTGTGGATAAGAATGTCAAAGAGTATTAATCTTTTTTTTATGTCTGATGTTCTAGGTTCATATGTTGAGCGCAATGGAAATATTACTTCAAGTAACATTTTTAAGAGGATGAAAAATGAGCTTAAAATAGCTGTACAATTTAGAAAAAATGTTAATTATGTATGGTTTCTTGTTAGAGTTTTGCGAATTTTATTATCATTTATAAAGCAGTTTTTTGAATCTATTAAATTGCGATAGGGGTTTAAATTATGTTAGTTACAGCAAGACCTCCACTAGATATTAGGCTATCGTTAAAAAAGCCAAAAATTAATCCTATCAATAATTTTCTTTTCTATCATCGTGGAAGAGAGGCTTTAATATCTGGATTGCATGCTCTAGGAATAGAGCCTGGCTCAGCGATAATAGTTCCAGCATATATTTGTAGCTCGATAACTATATTTTTGGAAGATTTTGGCTACAAGGTTGTTTTTTTAGATGTAAATAAAGAATTACAGTTTGATATTAATAATCTTAAAAAAGCTATTAAATATGAAAATGCCAAGAGTGTTTTGGTTGTTCATTATTTTGGGTTCTACTCAAATATTTTAGACATTGTGCAAATCTGTAAACCTTTAAATGTGAAAGTTATTGAGGATTGTTCACATAGTTTTTTGTCAGAGAGAAATGAAAAACGAGTTGGGCTTGTTGGAGACATATCAATTTTCAGTTTGAGAAAAACTTTACCATGTGAAGATGGAGGTGCACTATGTATTAATAACTATAGTAATACTATCTCTATAACAAAAGAATACAATAGTAAATCATTCAAAATTTCATTATATTTAGTATCTCGGATAGTCGAATCTATTATTGCATTTATTGGCTGGCCAAACTTATATTCTTCATTTATTAATAATATTAAAATTAAATTGAGGACTTATGCTGGTTCTTTCGTATCTAAAAATCAACAATTTGATCTAAAGTCAATTCATCCATCTAGTCCATTAGTAAATTATTTAACGGATAAAGAGTATCTGAGTAATATTAGAAACTCTAGTAGAAAAAATTATAAACAACTTCTTCAAGCTGTAATAGATTTAGGACTACTTCCACTTTATAGTGATCTTGATATAGGCTGTGTTCCCCAGTATTTTCCACTCTATGATAAAAAAAATATTATTGTTAAATTAATGCGAGAAGAAGGTATTGGAGCAATTCGATGGCCTTGGTATGAGCTACCTGAAAAAGTAGCACTCTCTTCAAGTGAATTCCCTATAGCAAACGAATTAGATAGAAGCCTTGTTTTAATTCCTATTCATCAGGGTGTAAAAGAAAAACATTTGAGAAAAATAATATTGTCTTTACGTGAATGTAATGTGTAGGAATAGTTTACTTTTAAATCCAGGAGCAGACTTTGAATTTTGAATGGAGTTTGCACCATGGAAATGATCAGGAATGGAGTGAGTTACTAGATTTATTTAGTTGTAATACGTATCTTCAAGATAGTGCCTGGTCAAATGTTATGAGTGAAGAAAAATGGGTCATAAAAAGATGGGTTTGTATGGAAGCAGGCTCCCCTGTTGCTTTAATTCAGTCATTCTTGAAAGTTTATCCATTTAAAGTAGGAATCGTGTGGATTCCTGACTGGATTTTAGGTGACTATAAATATGGATTAAATTTTGATAAATTTTTATCCCAAAATTTAAAACTCAATTTCTTATATCTCCGTTTTAGGTCAAATCATAGTTATAACTCTAATGAGCATATACTATTACTAACTCAAGGCTGGGTTCAGCCATCAAAAAAGCTTAGTAGTAGTTTAAATATGGAGTTAAGTCTAATTCCATCAATAGAAGAAATCGAGAGCGGTGCTTCAAAAAATTGGAAAAGAAATTTAATGCGATCTAGGCGCTCTGAATCCATTATTTGCCGAGTAACTGATCCAGAAATTATAGTTAGTATGTATGAAGAGCTTCAATCTATAAAAAATATTAAAGTAGGTTTTAGTAAAAGACAGATTAGGAATATAGTAAAATTTTATAAAGACCAATTAGTTGTGTTCGGCGCTAAAGATGAGTTTGGAAATTTTATAGCAATTCGTGGAGCGATAATTTATCAAGATAAGGCTATTGATATTTTTGCTGCAACAACCAAAAAATCAAGAAAAATTTATACTTCATATAATCTCTTTATACATTTAGTAGCTTTCTGTAAGTCTTGTGGATGTGTAAGTTATGATTTAAATGGAGTTGATCCAGTAGTTAATATTGGTGTCTATAATTTTAAAAAAGGAACTGGAGCAAGTCTAGAGTCTCAGCTAGGGGAGTTTGAGGGGTTTAATTCTAAGTTTCTTGGCTATATAATTAATTTATATCTAAAATAAGGCTATCTATAAAGATGTTAACTACTAATTATAAAAAAGAAATGACATCCCAAAAGCTTGTTCCTATTGTTCTTCATAGAATTGTTAAAGAGTATAGTTCTGAATGGGAAGATGTGCATATTAATGAATGGAATAAAATATTACAATTTGCCTCTCAGTCTGCTAATTCAGAAAATTTGGATAAAATGCCCTTATTAATTACTTTTGATGATGGCCATGATTCTGACTATGATATAGTTTTCCCAAGTATTATTGAAAATGAGCTTAGTGCTACTTTTTTTATTATTACAGATAGGGTTGGAAGTAAGGGTTATCTTAACTGGGCACAGATTTCTGAAATGAAGAAATATGGAATGAAAATTGGCTCTCATAGTAAGTCTCATATTGATTTAACAGGCGTATCTTTAAATATAGCTGAAAAAGAAATGAGCCTTTCAAAAAAGATTATTGAGGATAAGCTAAGTTCTTCAATAGATGCATTATCTTTTCCATATGGCCTTTATAACTCAGAATTAATAGATCTTGCTTTATCTAATTATTATGATAAAGTTTTTACTTCTCAACACGGTCTTGCTAATACGACACAAAAGATAATTCCTAGAAATTCTATTAATTCAAAGATGAGAGAGAATGAAATATTTAAGGTAATGGAACCAAATTTTAAAACTGTTATGAGTTGGAGAGTAGAGGATAGACTTAAATCAGTATTAAAAAAAAGTTTAGGTATTAAAAATTATAAGAAAATAAGGAAGATTATTGCTTATAAATAGCTTTTAAATGGTAAGGAAATGATTGAAATAAGCGTAATAATGCCTATTAGAAACGAAGAGTCTTTTATCGAAAAGGCTATTGAATCTCTTGCTTTTCAAACAAGAGGCCTTCATTCTTTTAGTTTAGATTTAATTATTGTTGATGGCAGGTCAAATGATAGGACTTCTGAGATAGCATTTAATAAGTTACAAGAATTAGAAAGTAGTGTTTTTACTGGAGTAGTTATAACAAATATTACTGGAGACGATAGTGCATCTTCCAATTTTAACCTCGGCTATTCAATAGTAAATACTGAATATATATTTAGATTAGATGGCCATACTATACTATCGCAAAACTACCTTCAAGAGTGTGTAGATACTTTTTCAAGTCTGCAAAATAAAGATAAAAGCCCAATTTATGTCTCAGGCCAAGTTGAGCATATTAGCAATGGCAATAGTTACTTTTCAAAAGGTATACCTTTGGCAATGAATAATCCTTATGTAACTGCTTTTTCATGGAGAAGTGAAAGTAATTATGGATTGACTGAAGTTGAAACAGCTGTATTTTTCTTTACAAAAACAGTTTTTTTTGAAATTGGTGAATTGTATGATTTAGATATGAAAAAAAATGAAGATGATTTGCATAGTTTTCGATTTAGAAAGAAAGGTGGTAAAGTTTTCTTAACTAGTAATTGTAAGGCATCTCAGGTAGCAAGAGAGTCTTTATTCGCGCTAGGAAAACAGTACTTTTCATGGGGAAGATATAAGCCTGAAGTGATTATTAGGTCAAGAACTTTGCCAAGAAAAGCTTTAATGTTGTATTTAATGATAGCCTTTATATTTTTATTAGTTGTATTTAAGTATGGGTTTGACTTTATCCTTCCCATAATTGTAATTGAATTACTTGTATTCTTAATTTTTTATAAGTATATGTTTATTTCAGTATATATAGCTATGTGGACAATGAGATTGTCATACCTCTTTGGAATAATTTTTGGAGTGCCATTTTCTATTAGAAAATTTTATTAATCATATGAAAAACACACACATTAACCCCATACCATTTTCATTGCCAGATATTGGCTCAGAGGAAATTGCAGAGGTTGTTGATACGCTCAAAAGTGGGTGGTTGACAACTGGTCCAAAAGTCAAAAAATTTGAAGAAAATTTTGTCGATTTTCTTGGCCAAAATACTCATGCAATATCGGTAAATTCAGCAACAGCAGGCTTACATCTTGCTCTTGAGGCTCTAGGCATTAAGGAGGGTGATGAAGTTATTGTTCCATCCTTAACTTTTACTGCAAGTGCTGGAGTAGTAAGACATATGGGTGCAGAAGTAAAATTGATTGATATTAATCCTATAACTCTGAATATGGATTACAATACAATAAAAGCTTCTATAAGTAAAAAAACTAAAGCAATAATTGTAGTTCATTATGCTGGATTAGCATGTGATATGGACGAGATATTACAGCTTGCTAAATCATTTGGAATTAAAGTTATCGAGGATGCAGCGCATGCTTTATCAGCTTCCTATAAAGGTAGAGCTATTGGATTATTAGAATCAGATGTAACAGTATTTAGTTTTTATGCTAATAAAACTATGACTACTGGAGAAGGAGGGATGGTTGTTACACAAGACCCCTTTATAGCAAAACGAATAAAAGTTATGCGATTGCATGGAATAGATAGAGATGCATTTGATCGCTTTCGCTCTATTAAATCTTCTTGGTACTACGAAGTTATCTCTGCTGGATTTAAATATAATATGACTGATATCGCAGCTTCAATAGGCATTCATCAGTTACAGAAATTGCCAAAATTTTTGGAAATTAGAAAAAAAATTGCCTCAAGATATTTATCTGAATTATCTAATTTACCTATAATATTGCCTTCAGACAAAAATAATAATGGAGTGCATGCATGGCATTTATTTGTAATTAGGCTTAATCAAAAATCAAAGATTAGTCGAGATGAACTAATACATTATCTAAGCGAAAAAAATATTGGTACAAGTGTCCACTATAAGCCGCTTCATCTTCAGCCATATTGGAGGGATAGATATAAACTGACTAGTGATATGTTTCCCGAGACAGATAAGGCTTATCAAGCTATGATCAGCATACCGTTATATACTTTAATGACTGATGAGCAACAAGATTATATTATTTCAGAATTACATAATGCGTTTAAATGATCAAAATAACATTTGACTTCATTCTTTCTCTAGTTGGATTAATTTTCTTATCTCCTATTCTTTTGTTAGTTGCGATTTTGATTAAATTAGACTCGCACGGACCAGTTTTTTTTAGACAGAATCGAGTAGGGCTAGAAGGAAAGGTTTTTAAAATTCACAAGTTTAGATCCATGTACTTAAACTCTATAAATCAAGGAAACTTAACAATTGGTATTGATAATCGTATTACTAGGTTAGGTAAATTTTTACGAAAATATAAAATAGATGAGCTTCCTCAGTTAATTGATGTTTTGTTAGGGAAAATGAGTTTAGTTGGTCCTAGGCCTGAAGTTCAAGAGTTTATTAATTTCTACCCTGATGTCATTAAAGAAAAAGTTTTATCAGTAAGGCCAGGAATTACTGATATAGCATCTATTTTAATGATTGATGAAAATAATACTCTTGGAGAACATAAAGATCCTAGACAGGCATATATTGATGTTATTCTGCCTATAAAATTAAAGTGTTATGTTGAGTACATAGATAAAAAAAGCATATGGCTTGATATTAAAATCATCTTATTAACAATCAAAAAAATTGTCTTACGGTAACTTAAGGACAAAAATAAAAATTATATTAATTTTATAAAGTTATATTAGAGCTGCTTGCAATTATTATAATAAAGATAGTAAGTAATGCTCTATTTGATTTATAAGCTTTAAGCTGTATGTGATTTTTTTCAATTAGAATGTTAGGTTAAGTAGAAGGCGAGTTGAAATGCCAAAGTGTTTAAATTGGATTTATTAATATATTTAGTTAATTCATATTTTCATATAGAGATATGAAAAAATCTTTAATATAATAGATCTTGTTAAATAAAGGTAGAAATAGTTGATTAATGCACTAATAAAAATTCCTAGAATTTATAAACAGATATTTATTATATCTTTAGACTCTTTAATACTAATATCCTGCTTATTTCTCTCCTTTAGTTTAAGACTTGGATATTGGTTTTGGCCTGAATTTTATTTATTATTGGTTATTCTAGGGGCTCCAATTATATCCGTGCCAATATTTTTTTATTTTGGACTGTACCATGGAATTTCTCGATTTTTTGGAATGCCAGGGCTCTGGGGAGTATTTAAAGCTGTCTGCCTATATTCGCTTATTTGGGGTTTAGTTGGTTTTATGTCATCACTTGATGGGATTCCTAGATCTGTTATATTAATTAATTTGCTTTTGTCTCTAATAAGTATTATTGGACTAAGGATTTTGGCTAGAAGCCTTTTAAGCAATCCTAATATTATAAAAAATGACAAAACTATAAATGTTTTAATCTATGGAGCAGGTTCAACTGGAAGTCAACTAATGGAAGCATTACTTCAGAAAAGTGAATATCAACCAGTTGCATTTATTGATGATTCTAGTAATTTGAATAGGCAATTTATTAATAATATTAAGGTTCATAATTTCCATGATATAGATTATCTGATTAAGAAATACAGTGTCAATGAGGTTTTTTTAGCAATGCCATCTATATCGAGAGTCAAGCGTAATCAAATTATTAAAAATTTGCAGCCATTTCCGGTTAATGTAAAAACGTTGCCAAGTTTTAATGATATTGCAAAAGGAAATTTAAGTATTGATGATTTCCGCCAAGTTAAAATCGAAGACCTACTTGGTAGAGAATCTGTAACCCCAAATCAATCTCTTCTAGAAGTTAATATAAGAGGTAAAGTTGTAATGGTTACAGGTGCTGGAGGATCTATAGGGTCTGAACTTTGCAGACAAATAGCTCTACTTGGAGTAAGTAAATTAATATTATTTGAGCAAAGTGAACTAGCACTTTACAACATTGATTTAGAATTAAATAAAAGTGTAGATCTAATATCATTATTAGGCTCAGTAGTTAATCAAGATAGGGTGGAAAGTATCTGTAAGAAATTCGGTGTTCAAACTATTTATCATGCTGCTGCTTATAAGCATGTTCCTCTAGTAGAGTTTAATAATACAGAAGGAGTTATTAATAATATTTTTGGAACCCTAGGCGTTGCAAATGCTGCTATAAATTGTGGTGTTGAGACTTTTGTACTTATATCTACTGACAAAGCTGTGCGTCCAACCAACACAATGGGAGCAACGAAAAGATGTTCAGAAATCATTCTACAATCTTTGTCACAAAATCAAAAATTAACGAGATTTATGATGGTTAGATTTGGAAATGTTTTGGATTCGAGTGGGTCAGTAATACCATTATTTAAGAAACAAATTAAGGCTGGTGGCCCTATTACATTGACTGATAAAAAGGTTGTGCGTTATTTTATGACTATTTCTGAAGCAGTGGAGTTGGTTATTCAAGCTGGAGCTATGGGTAAAGGAGGTGATATATTTGTTCTTAATATGGGTGAACCAGTGCGAATTTATGACTTAGCAATAAAAATGATCAAACTGAGTGGGTTAGAAGTATTAAGTGAGATTAACCCTAATGGTGATATAGAAATTAAAATTACTGGTTTAAGACCTGGCGAAAAACTTTACGAAGAGCTTTTAATTGGTGGAGATGTATATGAAACCGAGAATAGTTTAATTATGAGGGTAGTTGAAGAAACAGTTGATTGGAGTGAGCTTGAGCTAATATTAAAAAGACTTGAGGTGGCTGCATTAAAATTTAATCATCTAAAACTACGAGCAATATTAATTAAAATAGTTCCTGAATTTAAACCTCAATCTAGTATTGCTGATATTCTATATGAAGACTAAAGATTTATTTTGTCAGCAAAATAATTAATAGCTTTAAGATAGCCCTTTATATCGCCACAATCAAAACGCTTTCCAGTAAATTTATAAGCAATAACATTTCCTTTTTTTGCTTGCTCAAGTAGGGCGTTAGTTATCTGTATTTCACCATGACTATCAGGCTTAACTTTTTCAATAAGATCAAAAATATCTGGTGTTAAGATATATCTCCCTATTATGGCTAAATTACTATCAGGATTTTTAGGTTTTTCAATCATATTACTAACTTGATAAATATTATTATCAATCATCTCACCATTTATTATTCCATATTTACTAGCCTGATCAATAGGCACTTCTTCAATGGCTATAATTGAGCATTTATATTGGTTGTAAACTTTAATTAATTGAGTCAAAACCCCCTCTTCTTCGTTATCACAAAGGTCATCCGCAAGAATAACTGCAAAAGCCTCATTACCAATTAGGGGCTTTCCTGCTAAAATTGCGTGGCCTAAACCAAGCATTTTTGGCTGGCGAACATAAGTAAAGGTTGCAGTGTCTACGATATCCTTAATTTCATTAAGGAGGTATTCTTTTGGCGTTCCAAGTAATTGTGATTCTAATTCATAGGAATTATCAAAATGATCTTCAATAGATCTTTTACCTCTTCCAGTTACGATAGCCATATTTAAAATTCCTGAAGCAATAGCTTCTTCCACTCCATATTGAAGTAAGGGTTTCGTAAGAATTGGAAGCATTTCTTTTGGGACAGCTTTAGTCGCTGGTAAAAAACGCGTACCATAGCCTGCTGCAGGGAAAAGACATTTTGAAATCAATTCTTATAACCTTTTTTATCAAAGATGAAGTTTATGTTATACCAGACTATAGAAGAAGCTAGATAAATGGAGTGAAAATGTTTAGATAAAAAAATAATTTTTATTCCATATTAATTTAATCAAAAAAAACTACAGGACTATTATATCAGCTCATATTAATACTTTTTAAACATTAATTAGCTTGTAAACAGATGAATTAATTTTGCTTTGTGATAACAAAAACTAAACTTCTAGGAAGTAGAATTAAAAAATTATTTTATTAATTATTTTATTAATTATTTTATAGATTATTTAACAAAAAAGTTTTTATCTAATACATATAATTCTTCTAAGTTCGATAATTAATAATGGAAATAAGAAGGTGGCAAGTTGATAAGTTTAATGCTAGCTATAATTGATGTCTAGATCATTCATGATTTGGGATATTTAAATATTCCTCGAGTTTAGGTAATTCGAAATCTCTTTATTAGTCATTCCCTCTTCATGAAGTTTATCTATTTGTGAATGTATTTCTTCAAATCGTTTTGATTTTTTGCTTTGAGTTTTACCCTTTTACAAGAACAAATTCGTTTCAAACTCATAAAGATTATTTGAATTACTTTTTATCACAACTTAAAGAGCACGGAAAGTTGGTCATTCACTTAAAATGGAAAAGTGACATTTCAATATATAAGAATTTTGATGAAATAAAAAAAGAATTCAATTGGTGCAGATTTGATTTGCATATAATCCCGAGTCCGAAAGTTATCAGTTTTTTTGGGAATAATTATTTGTCTATCGTAGTAGATAAAATCATAAGATTTATACTGAGAAAAGATAATAACAAATCTATAATAATTTCTTTGAATTAAGTGATTATGTGAATTAGGCAACATAGAAAAATGCAATAATAAATAAAAAACTCTTCACGACCGTGTGATGTTTAATTGGAATGCTCGTCTAAAAATAACTTTCCTCCCAAATATTTTTTGATAGAGAACTCTTAGTCTATATTCGTATCTTTAAACTCATTCAGCAGTATCAAACTTTTTTATATCTTCCGGTGTCCCTAAAACATGAACTAATGATTGATCTAATTTAGGTGCAACAACCTCCATCCCGAGATTCAGCATAAGGCTGTACATAGGTGCGATATATCTCTCTCCACCAACCTCGTTTGTCATCCCAGATAAATAGGATTTTTTATAAATCTCCCTATACAGATCAACTGATGAAAATCCATAACAACCAACTGATGCCCAAGTTGAAATTGGTTTTTTTTCAACTACTTTATTAACTTTTCCATTTGCATCATAATCCACAAAACTCATATTTGGCTCTGTTGAATAACTCACATGCAAACAACCAGAAGCACCTCCAATATCTGTTTTTTTTATTCCACTTTCAACATACGTATCAATATTATAAACCCAGAGCATATCATCTTTTTTTAACAAATTCACAGCATCATAAACCGTTTCAGCCTGACCCCTGCTCACACTCTCTCTTATGTGGAACGAATAGTCAATAATCTCTAGGCTATTAGCGATCTTTTGTATCCATTCAAAATCTGCATCATCTAAACAAGCAAAAACAAAATGGTTATCAAAGAAATCCCTCATTGACAACATAGACCATTCAAACAGTGTTTTGCTTTTCACCACAATCTTATACTTTGGCTGTTTATATCCGACCCTAGCAAATCGACTCCCAAGGCCAGCCATGGAAACAACTACACTCATAAAGCGTCCTTATCCAATGAATAATAAAAATTAAATAATTCTAAACCTATAGAAATCATTGCCAACTGTCTATCAGGCCGGTCTTCATGAAGTGGAAGCATGCTTAGAAATAAAAGAGATTCTATGACTCTGATTTGATGTCGTTCAACCAAGTTTGGAGTAAGTAACTCTTGAGTCATTTCAGCAATTTCATCATGATGTTTAGTTTTATGAATTTTGCATTCAACAAGATTATTATGAACATTTACTGAAAATTTATCCGAAATAATATAGTCATAACCAGAAAGAATTGAATGGTAAATTTTTGCAACATCATACCGACTATCACCATATATCCCTGGTAAAGAAAATATGCCTCTTGGATCAATCATTTTAACAATGCGAGAGCGTTGGTCATATAGCAAGTTTGTCAAACAAAAATCACCATGAATAGGTGTCAAGTCTTTTGATGATAGAATATGATACTTATCAATATAATCCTTAATAAGGCTTGGAACCTCACATAATGAATATCCATCGGGGAAACCTTTGCATCTTATATCTTTCTTGTCTGGATTGTCAGTAAGAAATTTTTCCAATCTCTGAACAGTCTTAGAAACGTACATTGAATGTTGCATATTATAAGCAGTTTCTGATTCATACTTATACTTACTATATATCTCTAAAATGTTTTGAAGTCTACTCAATATAATTGACCATGCACCAATGTCTAAACGTTCGTTTATAAATAACTCCGATAAAGTTGGTATTGTTAGAATCTCCATTGTAATGTAGGGATTTTCTCCATCAGAATATTCGAATATTCTTGGCAAGTAAAACTCTATTGAATTTGGTTGCAATTGAAACCACCTAACCTGATGAAGAAAGTTTGAATCTTTAGACCTTTTAGTAACAACTCCATTTTTCTCATTAAACTCTAGTGAATTAAAGTGACGGAGATTTTGATAGTTAAGCTGAGAAATGTAATAAGTATCTAGATTACCAAAATCCAGCCAATTATCTGTTACACGTAAACTTAAAGGTTTATATTCTGAGTACTTCTCAATCACTTTAAAGAACGGATCTATACCATCTGTTGAGTAGCTGATTTTTGAAGATAACTTTTTAAATTTATTTACTGATGAAAGCGAATAAATGCCTACAAATACAAACTTATCATTATCTTGAAGCTTTAAAAATACTCTATCAGAATCAACTTTAATCACTCCATTTATTTCAGTAAAGAGTGTCCAACGATATGAATCAGCAATTATACTAGATGCATAAATACAATCTTTTTTTAAGGTTAACTCTTTTCCTGGAAGAAGGGTATCTGCCATATGAATTATCACCTGGTTATCATCATCAGATTTATCATTTATTAAGCCTTCTTTAAGTCCAGCATTAATTGTTTCTAAAAAGCTAATGCTGTTATCAACTTCTACACATTTATCTATATATTTTTTATAGTCAATAATAAGTTTTTTGACTCCTGTTTTGACAATTAGAATGACGTTTAAATTTTCATCATCAAGTATTTTTTGATAATATTCAACAATATGCACAAAGAGGGGCTTTCCAGCAAGGTTAATTAATGCATGTGTGCAAGCACCTGTCTCGCTCTGCATTTCATAATTCAACATCTGTGCTGAAGGTATTATAAGTATCATGAGTCTATCTTGTCCCTCTCAAGCAACTCACGAATTTCTGAATTGGACAAGTCAACAAACTCTCTAGGGCGCACAGTTTTATCATCGACATAAAATCCCTCATATCCACACCAAGGTTTGCCAATATGGATCTCGTCATAAGGCACCTTATGTTTATCTAGCCATTTAATGAGAATTGGCAACATATTTTCAGTAATAGCATCAATATCACCATCATATGTCCTCATATTTCTTGCAGTTGAAATAATTATATGCCAACCTTCTGATTTCAAGATCATAAGTTTATCAACGACTGTTTGTATGGGCTTTAATTCACTATAATCTTGTTGGCTATCTCTCTTAATGTGCGCAATGGTCCCATCAACGTCACACACCAATACTTTCCCTTTTCTTACCATAAAAATACCTTTTCTCGCTTTAAAAATATCTTTTTTCCATTATTTGACAATTAGATTATTTTTTCTAAAAAAAAACTAATTTACTCTCATTGAGTTTACAACCAAAATCATTCAACGGTGACCGAATGAATTTGTATTGTACCCTGCAAGAAAAAATTATCCCATGTCTTGAATTCACAATGGAATTCCAATCCAACCAACTCATTTACCAAAAAGAATACACTAAACGACAACAGGTCATTTATGTTCTTATCAATCATCTTCATGATAGAGAAGGGTGGGGTTACAGAAAGATATCACAATGGTTGAATCAGACTGGAATAAAGACCCTTAGAGGGAAGAAGTGGTTCTCTTCATCAGTTATCTCAGTCTTAAAAAGAAAACATGAAAGAGACCTAATGAATCAGCAGATCAGAAATCAACATTTTCCAAGTAAGGTTTCTAAGTTTGAGGTGAATTACTATATTTTTGATTGAATAGAACATCTGACAAAGTCATATTTGTAATAAACTGGAATATTCTTTAATTGGAGGTAGGTATGGATAACGAATCAACTAAGATACTTGAAAAGATTCACACTAGGTTAGGATGGATAGCAATTTGGTTATTCTTATTGGTTTGTGGTGTTGGAATTGGTTATTAGTTAGACAGTAAAACAATCAAAACAATAACAACCAAGATTACAACCCAAATACCAATTGGTTTCCTTTCCTCATAACTGACTTGAATGTCTTTTGAAAATTTACATTTAGGATAACTACTACATCCTAAAAACCTATTACCTATTCTTGATCCTTGTTTAACAGTTCTTTCTACTAAGTCAGATCCACATGAAGGACAGACAGTATCGGAAGTATGACGATCATGTAATGATTGAAGATGTTCTTGTTTTGAAATCTTACCTTCATTACTAATTAACAAACTACATATCCTGTTAACTTCATCATTAGATAAAACTGTATCTTGGAATTGTTGGATATAAGATCCTAATCCATAAGATAAGACATTTGAAGGTAGTTCAGTTTTGAATTCAGAATCCCCATTAAAGTAAACCACTGTTTCAATATTTGATTCATTTACATCAAGGAATTTAGACAATACTTTCTTTTGTCTATATGTTTGTTTAAGTGGATTTTGAAATGAATATTTGTTCTTATAAACAACCTGTGTCCATTTTGGTTGGGATTCAGATCCATAGATCCAACCCTTTTTATTCTTTGTTTCAACTATGAATAATCCAAATGGTGATACTAGGATGTGATCTACTTGAGTAGTACCATTGTCAGATGGGATGATGACGTCATGAAACCGACGGTAAAGTTTTTTATCCAAACTAAACCATAAATTAATTTCTGTTTTTTGTTCACCAAACCACCCTTTAAACATAAAGGTTATTCTACCTTCTACCCTTCCCTTTTGATAACAGTTGTAAAGATCCAGTAAGGACAGACAGTAATAGGTTTTGATCTGATAGTAGATCTAACTTCTTTTGTAACTTTGTTGGATCCATGGTTCCATC